>MDTE01191703.1_pt1 | contig 22098 bp, 15 predicted proteins | sample 811231 | NCBI WGS metagenome assembly MDTE01 (sample SAMN05326651, study PRJNA326480) | marine metagenome | isolation source: seawater | place: Indian Ocean: Red Sea | collected 2010 | reverse complement strand
TGGTCATACTGAAGTAGTAGAGGTTGAAGATGATTAGAAAATATACATTAAAAGAATTACAGATGTTTGAAGAAGAAGCAGACTATCCTTGGTGGGATAGACCTATTCTTGACCATGAAGAAAGAATGTTCTATACAGCTGTATACCATCAAATGATGTCTAATATGTGTTTGAATGATGAATATCATCCAGATTATGCTGGTGGATTTTTTGATGAAACAGCATATAAATATTATGAAAATGCACAGGATTTAATATTCTATAAACTAGTAGATAAATATATTAATTATAGAAGTGGACCGAAAAATGAAGAATGATTGTCCTACAGTAATTCCATACTACGGGGGAAAGTATGGATTAAGTAAGAAACTCGTTCCAATGTTAGCTCCACATGAAAGATATTTTGAAGTATTCTTTGGAGGAGGAAGTATGTTCTTTCGCAAAGAAAAGGCTAAACTCAATATATTAAATGACTTGCATAATGACTTGATAAATTTGTATATTTCGTTAATCGACAATTTCGATGAATTTTGTCAAAACACAAAATATCTATTAAAATCAAGAACACTACACGAAAACTTTAGACAAGAAATAAGAACACTAGACTATGTTGATATTCCAGATGTTAAGAGAGCTGCTAAATATTATTATTTAATTAAATGTTCTTTTAATCATACAGCTTTTACTCCTATGAGTAAGAATGCTGATTGGAATTTAAATATGTTAAAGGAACTAGATAAATCAAGAAAGAAGCTAGATAATACAAATATAGAAAACATGGATTTTAGAGATTTATTTGAAAAGTATTCTGCTCAGAAAGGAGATATGTGGTACTTAGACCCTCCTTATATTGCAGCAACTGAAAGAAATGATTACTATTTACATTCGTTTAATTGGAATGACCATGTAGATTTATGTAATGTATGTCATAAGATTGATGATAGTGGGGGAAACTTTATGCTATCATATGATAACAAAGACATAATTTGGGATATGTATAGACATTTTAATATAACTGAAATACCTATAAAATATACTGGTCAATTACATAGTGATGAAAAAAAGATAGAACTGGTTATTACAAACTATATTCCAGAAGAAAAACAAATTAGTTTATTTAAGGAGGTATAATGAAACCATTAACAGACAAAAAAGAGCTTAAACAGACAAATGGGTTGGAACCTATGCCCAAGAATGAAGAAGCAGAGATAGCTTTATTAGGTAGTATTTTACTTGAAGGTGATAAAATCTTTGAAAAAGCCAAATCAATCATTAAAGATTCTGGTGCATTTTATACAAGTAAACATCAAGAACTATGGAACTCATTTAACAGATTATATAAAAACAATGTCCCTATTGATACAGTAACTGTGTTTGGAGATATTAAAGATAATGTTAAAGACCATACGTTAACTACTTATTATTTAACTGGATTAGCTGATGGAGTTCCTACTACAGCAAATTGTGAAACTTATGCTAAGAACATTTGGTATAAGTTTATACAACGTAAAGCAGTAAAAAGTTCCCAAATACTTTATAACTTAACTTTACAAAATACGGATGATATTGTTGAAGTCTTGCATCATCATGAAAAGATAATACAAGAGTTAAAAGATATTGCTCCAAGTAAAATAGTTAAAACTGAAGATATATTAACAAACACATTAGAAGCATTACAAGAAGGAAGTAATTTAATCCCTTTTGGTATTGAACAGCTAGATAATGCAGCAGGTGGAATGACAAGAGGTGAGATTACAGTTGTAGGTGGTAGACCAGGACATGGTAAAACTACTATGGTTATTAATATTGTTAAACGATTACTTGAACAAGGTAAAAAAGTTATGTTGTTTAATCGTGAAATGACTAATGTTGAAATGATGAAAAAGATATTGGTTATGGAATTTCAAGAGTTTAGCTATGAGAAAATTAGAAAAGCTAGTAATATAGATAAAGAAATAACTGAGATTAATTTAAAGAAAGAAGAGTTAGGAGAAAAATACAAGAATTTAATTATGTTAGATGATTGTAAAACCTTAGCAGATGCTATGAAAGAGATAGGTAAAGAGAAACCAGATGTAGTCCTTGATGATTATATCCAACTTATTCGTACAGATAACTCTAAAAACAAAGATAGACGCTTTGAAATTGAAGATATTATGCTAGATTATAAATGGATTTGTAAGAAAATCAAATGTAGTGCTATATTAGTATCTCAATTAAATAGAGAAATTGAAAGAAGATTAGACCCTAGACCTAAACTATCAGACTTTGCAGAAAGTGGAGTGATTGAACAAACTGCTGAAGCAGCATTCTTTGTTTATTATCCCTATGCAGTAGATGATAGAGATAATGATAGATATGAAATTGAAATTATTTGTCAAAAGGCTAGGTATGGTAAATTAGGTAGCTATAATATGGGTTTTAACGGAGATAAATGTAGTGTTTACTTTGATAGAACTGAAGCTATCCAAATGATGAATAAATAAATGTTTATTACTATAGACCCTGGATGGAGTGGGGCAGTTGCTTTCTTTGAGAAAGGATACCTCCAATTCACTACCAAGTGTCCCGCTTCCAGGGAACCTGAAGATATGGTTAAAGTTATACGAAATGCTATAGCTCGCAAAAAACCTAAAGTATATATTGAGAGAGTTTGGGCTAGACCTTATGAAAGAGGAGCTTTTACCTTTGGAGAAAATTACGGAATCTGGTTAGGCATTATAGCTTCACTAAGATTAGAAAGAGTTGATGTATTACCTAAAGAATGGCAAGCAGTTGTAGGAAATAGAATACCTAAAGATTATACAGAAAGAAAGAGATACTTTAAAAGAAGAGCACAGAAATGGGCTGGAAGAAATCACAAAATAACATTACTTAATGCCGATGCTGTTTGTATTGGTATGTATGTAATTAAAAAGGAGGAATTAAATGAAACAATTTAACCATGAACAAAGAAAACAAATATTTCAAATATACAAAATGATTGATTATGTAAAAAATGAATTAAATGAAATAAAATATGAAGTATTTGAAAATGAAGAAAAATTAAGTAGATGTACAGAACTAGAAGAAAAAATAGATATGTTTAAAGATTTATTGTTTACAATACAAGCTCCTACAAAACAGAACCTAGATAAAGACTTTATTTAAAGAGCATTAATAGCATCTAAAATAGCTTTGTTATGGTCTAGTCTTTCTACTTTCTTCTTTGTTTTTTTCTTCTTAACATCAAGTCCCCATTTTATTCTTTTATCTCTTATTTCTTTTGTTGGGAATAATCCTAATTCTCCTTGAATTAATGTACCAAGATTTGTTCCTTTTTTCCATTTTGGAACTGTGTTAAATGCAAATCTATATGCAGAAGTATTTATTAGCCTAACTACTTCTTTTGCTTTTTCGCTACCACTTTCTTCAGCCATATCTTGATAACCAGCTAAATAAGATTGGATACTACCTTCATCCATTTCATACAAGCCAGACAAATTTCCAATTGTAACTAAGTCTGCTACAAATGGACCACCGAATGTTCCAATAAGAGGACCTTTTCCAAAAAAGGCTCTTGATTTTTCTTCATCACTTCCTAAGACTGCATCATGATAATTCTTAATACGTTCATAAGTATCATTCTGTATTAAATTTCCTAAGTTAGCATTCAATAGTGGGGCAAACAATCCAGTTACACTAGCATACAAAATACCTAATCTATACATTCTCCATGCAGATTCTGTATTCCATTGATTAGTAAAAACAGAATCCTTTCCATCTCTAATTATTTTTCTTTGTAAGTTAAAAAAACTCCATCCAAAGTGTTGGAATTGACCAGCTACACCACCAATAGGAGTGGTTAATATCTTTCCTTTACCTGTAACACTATAATCAAAGTGCAATGTATTAACAACATTGTTTGCATGATTTTCTGCTTTTCTTCTTCGATACATTTCAAGTCTATATTCATATTCTGTAGAATCATTCTTTTCAAAAATTTGAAATTTTCTCTCAGCATTTTTTCTCAATTCCTCAACGCTATCTTTTCTTTTTTCATTTTTTAATTCTCTTCTCAAATTCTTTTCAAAATTACGAATAAAAAATGGGTCAGATTTATCTAATCGCCATTTTAATCCATAAGCATATTCAAATGTGAATCTTCTATTAATTTTATTTTCAACTATTTGCATAGGTTGACCAGTAATTTCTGCTACTCTTTCTAATCCTTGCCTTATAGCTTCACCAGTAGTTAAGTCTGTTTTAATCTTATATGTACCTGATGATTTATCATGATAAGTTTGAAATGGTAATTGACCATAAATCTCTCTTATTTCAGGGAATAGGACACCATTATTTGCTAATCCTTGCTCCATTCTAACTTTCATATCAGGATTTTGCTTCATTCCTCTTACTTGCCACATCGCTTGATGTCCAAACCAAATATAATTAAATAAACTTTGAGTAGAATTACGAGCAGCACCACGGAAATTTAATCCTAACTTACTTATAAATTCCAAAGAAGTAATTGTTCGTGCTATATTGGCTGCACGTTGATTTTTAGTAACATAATCTCCTGTAATTAATCCATAATGGTCTGAAATATATCCTTTTAAAAAATTTAGTTTTTTATCTAATTGAGTTACGCTTTGTTTTGAATTTGGGTCAGTTAACGTTTGAGTAAGGTCTCTCATTACATCTATATATTTACCAGTATTATATGCAACATAATTAAATCGTGTTGCAGATTTTACAAACGAATGTATAATAGGAATAACATTATAATCTATATATCCATTTAATTTATTTTGTTCCTTTAAGTGGTTATTAATATATATATTATCATTTAATACATTTTCTAAATTCTTAACAATATCTGTTCCCTTTCTAAAATTTTCTATTTGAGCCTCACCTTTTCCTTTAGGATTAAATAAATGCTCACTTGCTTTTGCCAGTGAAGGCATAATGTCAAAACTTAATACAGGAAAATAGCCATTTTTTTGAAGGTTTCCTTCTTTAAATCTACTAATAAGGTTGTCAATTGTCTGTAAAGTTTCTTGAAAATTTTCAAACTTACCCATTGTTTGTTCATTTCTTTTTAAAGACCACTTATAGTTTTCTAATCCTTGAACCATTAATTTTTGTGCTGGTTTTTGTACTTTATATCTATAGGTTTTAGCTGCATTATATAAACTTTCATCATATTTGCCTTTATCACGAAGAAATTCAGCTTCAGGTTTAGAGACTAATTTATGAAAATCTTGTAAAACTTTTCCTTCACCTGCTTCAACAAAAGGTTTAATTTTATCAATATAAAATTGTTCAGCATCAGCAAATAATTCAGGGTTATCATTTCTTCTTCCTTTCAATCTCATATCATTATATTTTTTATACATCTTAACTAATTTTTTTTCAACTTTTGTAAATTTGACACCTTCATTTGCAGAAGCTATTTTTAAATCAGATATAATATCTTGCATTTGAGAATTAAAATATGAAGTATGACCTTTGTATAGTTCATTAGATTTTTGAACATCTTTATACCATTTATGAACAAAACTTACATCTTTAAAAATTTCTTCTGGTAAATATAACCATTTAGCAAAAGCGCTTCTATTTTTTCCCATAGCAGCTAACTCTCTATTAATAATTCTTTTCATTATTTTCAATTGTTCAACATTAGGTATACCACCTTCATATCCTTTATACCCTACTGTTGCATCTCTAGTAGTTTCTAATATTCTCATGAACATTCCTGTGGCATGAGCATCATATTGTTTACCAAACTTTTTTCTTAATTGATTTTCAAAATCTTTAGCCAATTCTAAAAGAGCATCTTGATTTTTCTTTAATTGTTCTGAACTTACACATCCCATATTAATCACACCATTTGTTAGATTGTTTATTTAATTTTTTTACATAGTCAGTAGGACTGGTATGTTTTCCTATTTTTGAATCATAAGGAAGCATATTATTTAAATTTTGACCATGGTCAAATATACTATTTTGTCCTTTAGTAGCAAGGAATATAGCATTATCCATTTCAAATGCTCTATGTAGGTCATCCATAGTACCTAAAGAAGATTGTTTTGAATACATTCCCACTCTACCTAAAACATCATGAGGTAGTTCTAAAAATCTAAATTGAGATATATGGTCTCTAATCATACCTGTACCAAATAATTTATTAAATTTATCATATTTATCCAAGCGAGAATATTCATTAGCTTTTGGATTTAATGCAAATAAGAACTGAGCTTTAGAATGTGATTCTGTAAAAGTGAATGGGTCAAAATAGAAATCACTTTCTACGTCCGCAACATTTTTTCTACCTCCAACTGTTTCTCCAGCTAATCTTAAATGAGCTATATCATATGATTTACCCATCCCTTTAACAAATGCATTTTGTACAATGTTAGGAGTATGTAAATAAACATATCTTAAGCCAAGATTAACAAATTTATCTATTCTTTTTTCCTGTGGTTTAGGGAAAAACTTTCCTCTATATTCTACAAGTGTAGTCATATCTACTGTAGGGGTCATTATTTTTGCTAAAAAGATATTTCTTTCTTGATGTGTTCCCATAAAATCTGTTTCACGTTTTATTAAATGCATAAAATGTTGATAAATATGGTCTTCATTAACCCAATTAATTCTATCTTGCGAACCATCCATATAATCTATAACATGTTCTTTATTATTTCTTAAAGAATGCCACGCTTTGGAAAAATGTTTTTTAATATGTCTAGCCTTAGCACTCATATCCTTATAACTTCCTCTTTCCCATCCTAATTCTGCTGCATTTTTATATCCAAAACCACCAAAACCTTCTACCATTGCTATTGCATGAATCATATCATCTGATATATAAGTATCTATTTTAGGTATCCCATCTTTTGCAATTTTATTCTCAATATTTTTTCTCTCAGCTTCTATCTGTTCTTCTTCTCTAGGTTTCTTATTTTTTTTGTAAAATTTTCTATTAGATGCTTCTAATTCTCTATCTACTATATCTTTTACAATATCTTTCATTCCTGTTTTATTACCTTCGGTCTTACTTATTGAATCTAATAACCATTTTTTCTTACTTTCATACAATTTAATACGTCTATCTATGGCTCTAGAACTTGAAGAATAATCCATTTTATTTCTTAATGCTTTTAATCCTCTAATTCTTCTTTCTAATGAATTTGCTATTTGAGATTTTTTTATAAAATCTTTCACTCCAAATTCCATATTATCTATTACGGTTTGTCCTTCTATTTTTTCAAATAATAATTCATTTATTTCTTTTGAATGATGAACTGATTCAGGTTGAAATTCATGATTATTTCTATAAAAATTTATATTTCTAATATGTGCAACTGAAGCCATTAATTGGTCATAGAGGTCCACATTTTCATGGAACTTATCCGATTGTTTACCAGTACCAATTCTTGCATATGTAGCCCAATCTCCAAGTAATTTATAATATTCATCTTTTTTAGGCTTTAATATCTTTCTCATAGTTGCTTCAGCTCCATACATACTGGTATTAAATTCTTCTACTCCAACAACTATGTCTCTAAATCCAACCTTATTTGCTGAACCTTTATCATATATTTTATTACTCAAAGATAAATAGTCTCTATAAGGAACAATGAATGCATCATTTATTGCTCTCATTTCTTTTTCTGATAATTTTGCACCAGGTTCTTCAATTAAAAATCTTTGTTCCACGCCCCATTTCTTCGTGCTATACATACTACGTACTTGAAATAATCCATGATTTTTGTCAAAGAAAATATCTTGTGTTAATTTAGAACTATCTTTAAATAAGCTAGTATTATATCCATTAGCAGCATCTAAAATATGTTGGTTCAAATCAGCAATTCGTTGCAATGTTGGAATTATGTCTTTTTTTACAGTTAAATATCTATTTTCATCTAATCTCATTAAAAATCCATCATAATTTTCAGCTGCATTGACCTCTTTAATTATACCCTTCTCAATCTTTACATCAGTTGCTATTTTATATTGACTTCTATCTCCAGGTTTATTACCAACTATTTTACTTACAATTCTTTGTGTATTCATAACTGTGCCGCGCATAACATCCGCTTTTCTTCTAGTATCATTAAACTCATGAACACTTTCAGGATTTGATAAATCTAAACTTTTATAATTTTCACTTCCATCTAAACCAATTTTTTGACTATCTCTAACTTCAGCTCTATTTGTATTATATCTGTTTGCTACACTATAAGGCATTTTCCAATAAAAATTTGCAACATCAATATCATAATCTCCTTCTGCAGCTCTTTTAACATCTGCTGAATTTAAAGCAACAGTAGGTCCATCTCCTGGTTTTCTAAATCCTTTTAATGCCACCAACATAACACTAGATGGTTTTACTACTGGAGCTCTTTCTACTGCAACAGCAACTTCATATCCATTTGCAAGAGCCCAATCATGTAATTCACCTAAATTTCCAAATTTTTTACGTCCAAAGATTGCTGTTCCTTGAGCATCTTGTAAGCGTATAAGGTCATCATGCGAATCTCTATTTCTTTTCCAAAGAACTGTATTATCCATATCTACTTCACCTGCACGTCTTGCAAAAGGAAGTTCTATTTGACCAGCATTAAAAATTCTATCTCCTAAAGTGAGTGTATTGATTAAAGTTCCACCTCTTTGTATTCCTGTTTCAGTAACATTAATATCTGGAGTTAACACTCCTTGTCCCCCAGTAATTTTTTTCTTTAACATAGGGTCTACATGTTGGGTTTTAAACATATTTTCCCACATCATAGGCAATATTGAAGGATGAACATTATTATGTGCTAATAATCCTTGAACTCCTAATTGTTCATACATTGTATCTATGCCATCTCCTTCTTTCAATTTTTGAGATGTCCATAATTTAAAATAAGCTACTGCATCTTCCCAGCTACTAACATCTTTAAGTTTTTTAGCTTGTCTGTTCATATCTTTCGCATGGTCAGAATAATACAAGTTATAAAAATCATTTATTTCGGTTGGAGTTTTTAAATGAACTGTATGATTTAATGAAAGAGTAGCCTCATTCTTATTCATTTTAGTGCTAATCATTTTTATATTTTCAGGAAGTATAGGATTTAAATGACGTTCTGCTACCAATTCGCTTCTTGAACCTAAAATAGAATTAAATTCTTCATAAGACATAATAGGTTTTTCATATCCTCCACCTACATCTTTTGCAGCACTTGTAAATGTAACCATTGCTATTCCTGGATGTCTGTCAAAAAATGCTTGAAGTTTTGTTTCTGACATAAATGCTGTTTTATCTACAAATACTGTACCTTCTCTATATCCTAATATAATAGGTTTAATACCACCTATATTACTGAAATTAAATTCACCTGCTAATATACCCAACGTTTGTTTCCAGTTCATATCTACAAAAGTAACACCATTAACTTCAGAAGCATCTGAAAGCTTTCCATTAGAAATAAGAGCATCTATTTCATTTAATGCATCTTTTGCTTGTTTTAAGATTACATCTTGTTCTGGAGTTCTTTTCGCTGCACCACGCTGCTGATAAACTTTTCCTATACCCTCCAGCCTATCAATCATGGCTTGAAGACTTTCTCTTTGAGGAGCAAGAACACTTGCAAGCTGTGAAATACCTCCATCTTTTCCTTGAAAAAACTCTGTATTTAAACCTCCTTCATCTCTAATAGTAATTTGATTAACACGTCCTTCAGCTAGGTCTTGCATTTGTTGTCTTACTCTATCTCTATTAGGTAAGTCTCTAAAAATTTCTGAACCCAATGCTTCTCTATAAGCAAGTAGACTTTCTTGAGTATAATTCTTAGCAGATATATTATCATACAGTCTTGCTCTTTTCATTATCTTATTACCAACAGAACCAACTCTTGTGCTACTTTCTCTTAATGAAGGAAAAAATTCGTGAGTAGAATCTCCAACAAATCGTATCATACCTTCATCATTTGTTCTATGTCTAGACCACCATCTTTGTTGAAATATTTCACCATAAGTAAAATCATTCATCATTCTATGCATATCTATTTCAACTTTTTTATAATCAATATTATTCCAATCTTTTTCCCACCTAGAAGTTGATTCACTCCATTTAAATCCTGTTTTTTCTAATATGTCTTGCATTTTATCAGGGGTAATCCACTTTCTATTAACTTTCTCTTGCAAAAGTCTCACATAATTATCTGAAATAACTCTTAAGTTTGCTGGATTATTTTCAATCAAATATTTATATTTATTATCTGCATATTGGTATATAATGTATTTAGTATTTTCCACTCTTCCACTAGGAAAGATTTCCATTTTTCTATCTGTAGATGCATATGTTCCTCTTTGCAGATTTTTTCTTGCTGAATTTAGGAAGGACTCAGTTCCAACATTAGCCATTACTCCGCTAATACCCATACCTTCATAATCTAATATAACTATTTTTTGTCCATCAAGTTGAACGTTTTCAAGTATTTTTATTATTTCACTTTTTTGTATTTTATCTGCATAATGAACTGTATCAGAAGGTCTTCCTGCATTAAATCTAAATCGCTTAACTTCTGTAGTAGTTTTTTGAGATTGAAGAAAAGCTAGTAAAGTCTGAGCTGCTTCATATGCTTGTGTATCAATATCCCTAACGCTTTCTCTATCACGATTATTTCTTACAAAATTATCATGAAATGCTTCAATAAAATCTATATCACTTTCTGGTCTAAGAGTTCTTTTAGTTCCATCACTAAATGTATATTCAAAGCTACCTTCATATATAGATTGAAATTGTTCTAATCTTGTTTTTCCTGTTTTCATTACACTATCTGCAAATATATCACTATATTTATTCATCTGAATAATTTGATTTATGTCTGTTGTATTATATTCTCCTGGACTAATGTTTTCTGCTTGTAGTAACCTTTCATACATATCATTAATAGTTTTATCTCCATCATCCCATCTTTGATTTATACGTTTTTTTAGATTTGTGCGAATTGATTGAAATTCACTTTCGGTTTTTGGAATAAACTTTTGACCATGATAATTATATAAACCAAACTCACTAGCTAAAGATACTATATCTATTCCATCTCTATTACCTGAACGAGCTAATACTACAGACATTAATAATTTTTTTGTTTTTGCTTCTTCAATTCCCATCTTTCTTTCTTGAACATCTTTAAACAATTCTTCTGAAAATTTATCTAATACAAAAGGTCTCAACCCAGTACGTACTGATTCAAGTCCTGAATTAATTTTTATCATCATAGGCAATGTTAATATCAATCTTGTACCTGCACTTTGATGAAGCACTCCTTCTCCATCTGCTTGAGATACAAACTTACCTAAATTTCTTTCAAATGAATCAACAATATTTTGTAATCCATTTAATTGTTCTACTTCAGTTTTATCTTTTAAATGTTGCTCTACAAAATTTTTTATATTTTGAAGCGTGGTAGCATCTTGATTTGTATTTTCCATCCATCTTATTAAACCTTCTATTGAACGAGATGCATTTGTCTCATTAGTAAATCTTTCAAATTCTCTAAAAGATTTTGCTATTTTCCAAAACTCTCTTGTAAACACAGGAAGTGTTAATGAATCTTTTGCAAGTAAACCATTTGCTTCTAATAAATCTATTTCACGAACATGAGAATCATTTAATGGCTCCCATTTTCCAGTTTTTTCATTATAAACAGTTCCATTATCTAGCATTTGCCATTTAAGTCTTCTATTTACATCGGCTATGATTTTTTCATTACTAAAACCTGAATTTGTATGGTCTCTAAATAATAAAATATTATTTTCTTCTAATGTTTCAAGAACTCTTTCTGCTTCTTTTACAGTCATTTTTGCAGTAGATTCACTCATGGATGTATAAAATGCCCCTTCATCTGTTTTTCTTAATACTGAAAGTATATCATTTATTCTTTGATTTAATTCAATATTCTTACCTTGTGCTCCTACTTGTATTTTAGTAGCTAAAGGATTTCCTGGGCTAGCTATATCACCAGATTCTACTCTAAAAAAAGCAGTCCATTCTGGATTACTTTTTGCAAACTCTGGTAACAATCTTAAAGTTTCCTTAATAGTTCTTTGAATCATATGGTATCGCATACCATCTCTAAACCATCCATCTGAAAAATTAAAATGTTGTTCTACTGGTATATCAAACGCTTCATTAACTTTTGTTCTCAAATCAACCATATGTTCTGTCATCTGTTGAATTTTAGCTTCATTTGGTAAATTAGCTTTAGTTAAAATCATATCAGAAACATCTGCTTTATGAAGACCAATAGCATTTAATTCTTCTATCATAACATTATATTCTTTAATTTGGTCTCTTTGAGCAGCATTTAATTGATTTCTAATTTGTTTAAAATCAATTTTTCTAAATGTCCATCTTCCATCTTTGTGTGTAGCCAAAGGAGTATCTATAATTCCAAGTATTTCATTTACTTTTGATAATCCTTGTACTATTTTCTGAACAGCATCACTATAAATATTCATATTCGCATCATGCCACAAGTCTCTTATTTGAGTTATACCTCTTTGACCTGTCTTAAATCCTGCTTTTTGCATTTTTGCTTTAAAAATAGCTTGTTCACCTATAGTCAACTCTTCCCAAACTTTAATTCTTTTATCGCTTCCAATAATACTATCAGCACTTAAAGTCTCCGATACCTCTTTATATATTTCTCTCCATTCTGCCCACTCTTGACCAAATTTTTTCATCTTTTTTTCTGTCAAATTAGGGTCTGTTGATTCTTTCAGTATTTTTATATCACTTTTTCTATCTGCAATAAACATAGTAAGAACATCAGATACATCTTCTCCTTTTTTAGTTTTCTTAGGCTTTTTTGGATGAACAAAATTTATTATATCTAAAAGACTTTCTATCTGCTTAATATCTGTTTTTTCTCCATTGCCTTCTAATAAAGTGTTTTCTCTAGCTTGTTCTGTTGATACTTTCATTACTAAATCAGACCATAATTGAGAATTTTTTCCTTCAAATTTAGCTCCCAATGTTCTAATCATATTTTCAGTATCAAGTAATCTTTTTGGTAAGTCTGACATTGGTTGACGACCAAATGGTTCATACATTTCGTACATTTTTGTATCTCTACCTTTATAAGTCAATTCTTTTCCATGTTTCATTAAAAATGCACCAATCAACAAAGCTCTTGCTTTATCTTGAAGTGTTAATTCTTCTGAAAACAGTACTTGAGGTCCACCAGACATTGCTACACCACCAATAAACATACGAGGAGCACTACCAGCTAAATCGCTAGCCCAAGCTCGGATAAGTTGTTTTCTCCATATAGTTCTAGCTTGGTTTTGAATGTGGTAATTGCCATCTTGTAAAATTTTTGCAATCAATTTCTTTTCTTTTTCACTTTTAGTATTCTTTAAAGCCTCTGTTAAGCTTTTAAAATCAAAAGAACCTGTTGATTTTAATTTAATATTTTTTTTAAGCATATATTCTTCTGCTCTATCTTCCAATATTTTACTAATTCTACTTCCACCTAATATCTTATCTTGAACTTGTGCATATAAAGAATATTGAGCTACAATAGCATCTCTTCCTTTCTCGGTTCTAGTGCTATACCCTTTCCACCAACGAGTTAAAGGTCCTTGTCCTTGCGTTCCTATAAGAGTACCTAATCGTTTTTTCAAATCTCCACTCATCAAACGTAAAACACCGCCTTTAATACCTCCTGGAATAAATCTAACTCCGCCTAAAATATGTCCTAAAACAACAGCATGTCCTGTAGTAGACATTGGGTCCCATTCATCTACTCTACCACCCCACAAATCTACACCGTGTATAACATTTTCTACTGCTGCAAACACCATAGCTTCTTCAAATAAATGTGAATAAAATGAAGCTGCCTTTCCATCCATTTGACCAGTTGCTCTTCCTAAATATTTAGAAACTAATCCAGCCATATTAGAAACAGGTCTACCTCCAGCTTCGTCTAAAGCTTTCTTTACAATTTTGTTCATTCCGACAGCTGCTTCATCTGAAATAGTATAGCCTTTTTTGATAGCATACTCTTTTAAGATTCTTATAGCTTCATCATCTGTTTGATTTAGAAAACTATTTCTAGCAGTTGCGGAACCAAAATAATCATCAAAACCTCTTATTGGTTTAATGATAAGAGGTTTAATAACATCTTTCATAAAGGATTTAGTTAATCCTTGTCCTTCTACTATTTTTTTAGTAGCAAGTTGTGCTCCTTCTTTTATTCCTAAACCTGCTCCTCCTTCAAAAAGAGTTCTACCGCCTTTGGAAATAGCTTTTGTAACTTGAGTACTGCTAGAACCTCCAAGTCGAGCTAATCCTCTACCTGCGGCTGAAACTACAAATTTACCTGCCATAAATGGTCCTAAAAATCCTGCAGCTTGACCAATGTCTCTACCCCATTTTTCAGCTTCTGTATCAGCTCCTTCTCCTGGGTCCCAATCTGTAACTGCTGAAGGTATTCCAAGTAAAAGACTATCTACTATGTTTTCACCAAATTCTCTTCCAAAGCCCCATAATCCACCACCAACTGAATCATACATAGATTTTTCTGAAACACTTTCAGGTCTTCCAGACAAAGCATGGGAACCAAGTAAATTTGGATTATCTGTAGGAGAGTTTATATCAGCTATTCCCCTTTGTATTCTTTGATTTAGTATTTCTTCTAATGTAGGCATTTATTAATCTTCCGTAGGTTTTTCGTAATCAAACACATCTTCCCAGAATGTATGAGCCCATCTTCCAACACCATGAGCAATATTAGCTATGTCTGGTATAAATTGTTTACCTCCAAATCCTCTATCTGTTGCTACATCATCTCCTACAAAAACTCTATATCCCTTGTGTTCATCAGACCATTTAAGCTCATATTCTGGATGTCCTTCACCAAAAATCGGATTGAGAGGGGATAAATAATCAATACTCTTTTTAATTCCTCCAAAAGCAACATCAGCTCTTTCACCTCTTCGTTCACCACGATATGATTCTGCTTCATTTTCTAAGTAATTCATTGCATAACTTAATGCTTCATTGGAAATTCTTCGTTGAGCTCTTTCTGTTCTAAGTGAATCATATTCTGGTGTATTTTGAAATCCTTCTTCTGTTAATCCAGATTGAATCTTTTTATTTATATCTGCAATTGCAGCTTCATTTAAATCATATTTCTTTTCAACATCGTCAAGTCTACTATAATATATCCCAGCTTTATCAGCTGAACTAAAAGTAGCGGGAATAGCACCCCAAGCAGAACTTCCATCAGCATGTTTAGAATCTTCAATAAATTCACTGCTTAACTTAAAAAGTTTATTTTCTGGATTCCATCCATCTATATCCTCATCAAAATCTTCTAACATTTTACCTAAAACCGCCATTCTTTCATCTCCTTCAAGAGGGATTATATTTCCTGCCATGTCTGTTTTAACTAATTTATCTTCTAATTGAACTGCACTAAGTTTATCGTATTCTATATCTTCTTGAACTGGTTCTTTTATAATTTCAGGTTCTGGTTTTAACCATTTTTGTTCTTCTTCATTCCATACAAAACCTTGCTTTTTCATTTCTTCTTCATATTTTTTCTTTCTCAGCGCTTCTAGTTCTGCTAATTCTTTTTGAGAATAGTATTCTTCAAGAAGATTAAAGTCAAAATCTCCAATCTGAATATCTTCTCGTTCTTTATTTAATATTTGATATTGTATATTTAGTTCAGAAGCATCATTAAAATCTGGAATTAAATGTCCTGTATATGTTTCCCAAGTATCAACTAATGCAATTAATGAAGCTGTATTAGTTGGGTTTTTATCATATGCTTCTATTAATGAAAAAACTTTTTCAGCTTGAGCTCTATCGCCAAATCTTTTTTCTAATGCAGTTATAAAATCATTACCACCTTTTTTATCAGCACCTCGCCATTCTGAAATCATACCACTCTCTTCATCATAAGATTTAACATGTGGTCTAATCATTGGAGCGAAAAAAGAAGCATATCCTGAATTATATTGTGCATTTCTTTCTGCTAAAATAGGACCTTGAATTGCAGCAATATTTGTTATAAAAGTTTGTTTCTTTTTTTCTGCAAATTCTTGTTTTGCTAATTCAAGAGTTTGTTTTTTTATATCCATTTCTTGTTTTGCAACAGCTTCTCTTTGAGATAACTTTAATCCCTCTAAAGCAAAAGCAATATCATCTCGTCTTTTATCTTGACGACTTTGTAACATTAAATTAATTGCTCTTAATACATTTGCTGGCTCTGCCATTTTATCCCCTAACCAAATCCTAATGCTTTCCACATAGTATTTGTACTTTTATAAAAATCTTTTTGTGCTTCAACCTTTCTTTGTTGTGCATGAATATCTGCTAATTGTTTTTCTCCCCAAGATATAGCCTTTCCAATAGATTTTTGTTGTTCTTCTTGAGAAAACAATCTACTTAAATTTTGAGTTTCTTCTATACCTTGTTTTGCTAAATATAATTCTTTATCAATCGCACCAGAATGAGCAAACTTTTGCATTCCTTGTGCTTCATCTTCTGCTAAATATAACCCAGTAGAGGCTTGTCTTCCTTCTTGGGATGTTTTCGCCATTGCTAAATTGTATTCACGACCAGCAATATCTTTCTGTGCTTGAACAACTTCTGGTACTTTTCCTTCTGTTTTTGCCAAAGCAGCTAATTCTATATCTGAATGTTCAACACCTAATTGAGATTGCTGTGCTTGTAAATTTGCTCCACCTAAAAGACTTGCTGTCTGCATACTAAATCCAGCAATACCAGAAATCATTTCCCAATTATCCGTCAAGGTTTGTCCCATGTTTTGCCACATACTACCTGCGCCTGCATTAGGGTTGCTTGGATATCCAAAACTACTCATATAATCCCCTATGTATTTGTTTTATATACATTATAATTTTCATCTATTATTCCTTCTTCCATTAATTGTTCTCTTCTTTTATTAGCTTCTTCATCATCTTTAAATGGATTAATGGATTCCTTATTTCTATACTTATTAAAGATTGTATCTTCTCCAAATAAATCTCCAGCATCAAATCCTTTTCTCATTCCATAATATCTTGTATCCTCCTGAATAGGTTTATCTGATACAATATCATCTAAATATGAATTTACCATATCATATAGTGCATAATTTCCGCCTTCTTTTGTTTTTTCCCATAACCCTCCCATATCATTAGGTAATAGCCATCCTGTATTAATTTGGTATTTTCCAATATCATATCCAAGACCTTCTTTATTTACTCCTATTTCCCATCCTCCGCCTTCAATAGCAATTCCTTCTCTATTTGCAATATATTCTGACATTTCTTTCCATTCTACTTTATCTGATAATTCTCTATAAAGAACATTTAAACGAATATTCGCTGCTTCTTTTTCTTTTTCGGTAGACATATCATCTTTTATTACTGATTGAAGTTTTTTATAGTCTATATAATCAGCATAAGATATATTCTTACTACTCATTTCTATTTTATATTCATCTTCTATTTGGTCTTCAAAATCAGTAAATGCTCTAAGGCTTTTAGGGTCTTTTGATAAACGCATAGCAATTTCTTCAAACGCTTGTCTATCTTCTTCATTTTGAAATTGACTTTTCCAATAATCCTCATATACCAAATGTTTAGTTTCCCATTCTCCAAGACCTCTTCCTTTTAAAGTTTTTCCTTCAAAATCTTCTCCAGTAAATCTACTTCCTCCATAAATTCTTCCACCAACTTGATAACCTATATCATCATCTCCAACTAATTGCAACTGCATTCCTTCTCTTTGACTTCCAGTAACAGGTAAAGATTCTTGACCATATTTCCAACCAGATGCTTCTCCTTTATATTCTTGAAGATTACCTTCATCATCTGTAAATAAATGGTCATGTTTTCTTTGTTCTCCAAGTTTTCCTATAGCTATTAAATCTTCTTCAGTATAATCACGTCCTCCAAGCTTATATTGCTTACGAAAAATATTTTTAAAATCTGATTTTCCTGATAAAACATCTAATAAAGAATCTTTTTGAAAATTCATTGTATATCCAGTTCTTTTTTCAAGTTCAGCTACTCCTTTCTCTACTAAAGTTCTATCTCTCAATTTATTGATTAATAATTCTCCAGTTACAAGAGCTTCTGCACCAAAATCTCTCCAAGATTGTTTTATGTCTTCCTTGACACCTAGTTTAGCTTGTCTAGTTTTTAAAATATCATCTTGAGACATAGCCTCAGCCATGCTATGTTGAAACTTACCTTCTTCTTCAGCTGCTCTAACATAATCAGATTTAATCCCTCTTGCCATATCAATTTATCCTCGTCTTAGAATTTGTAAATAATTTAATTATTATATCGAACTTTTTCAACTGTTTTCTAATAATTAGATGTTTCCTTCTTTTTAACTGTTTTAATTTTAATTCTTCTTCTTATATTTTCTGTATCTTTTAAAGGTCTTCCTGTACGCAAATTAATCCAATGATTTTTTCTTTTAATAAATTGTTCTAATTTGTTAAAGTTATTTTTATCTCTAAATAAAACAATATCTCCATCTTTTCCACTTAAATTAGATGGATGTTCATTTACTTCTTTTTTCTCAGGTCTAATAGCATTTAAATGTCTTTTATATTTTAAATCCATTATTTTACACTCTTTAATCTATATATAATTGTTATATCGTTTACTTTAAAATCAGAAACCACATTTCCTGCAGCAGCTTTTCCTAGTTCAACAGCAAAACTTCTAGCATCATCTGATGCTGATTGTATAAATAAATCTTTTTCAACCCAATTTGTACTATATGGAAGATTAGTAATTGTATTACCATTTTCATCTATAAAACTATTATTAAAATCTCCATTATTTATTGCATACTTTGGAACAATATTTACATTTCCGCTACTTCCACCTTTATAAGAAATTCTAACCTTTTTAATTTTCTTTTTAGCTTCAGTTCCAAAATTAAATTCTTTTGTTTGTACTTTATAATTAGTAATTACAGCTAATGCATCTGAATCCCAAGGATAAATAGTAACAGCTCCTCCTGTAGCACGACCCCAAGCAGGTCTTCCATCCCATATATTCACTATATTAGTTTTATCATCTTCATCTAATCTATTTGTTCCTTTAGTAAAAGAACCCATTAGTAAATTATAAATCATTATATTTCCAATATTATCTGTAGCTGTATTATTTCCTCTAATAAATAAAACTTGTTTTGTCTTAGGAACATATGAAACCATTGTTTGTCCTTCTAAATAAAAATCATTCCAAGCTTCATGAGATATTACTCTTATCCCTTTCCTGACTAATATTTCACTTACTTCTTTTCCATTATAAAAATAAGCTCCATGAGAATTGCACCAAAAAATACCATAATCTGTTTCACATACTGCACTAGGATGAGAAACTCCCTTAAATTTATAACTCGCTTCTAAATATTCAGCTCCTTTAGTTGCATTAATTATATGCAATATATTATGTTTAAATTCCAAAATTCTATCAGCATAAGCAATTAATTTTACTATTTCATCTCCATCTCCAATAGCAACATCTATACGTCTATCCAATGTAAATGAATCAAATTTATTTGCTTTTGATTTGAAGATACTATCTGATAGCACCTTAACAGTATTATTAACATCTTTTATTTGTACATTTCCTATATAAATTCTTCTATTTAACATACAAGAAGTTTTCCATTTAATTTCTTTAATTAAATACTTCTCATCGTAAGTTCTATTATGCATTGGAGGATACGTAAATGGAGTCCCCAAATGATGCAACCCTGGATTCATTAAAGTATATCTAGCCATCTGAATCATACTCCTTTTCAGCTATAGTTACTTTAGTTCTAGTTCTTTCATATTCTTGTGGAGCATTCTTATTACTTTCTTCTATTTTTATTAAAAAAATACCGCTATCAGCAATAGTGGTATAATTTTCATCTAACACCTGTACTCTAAATTCTCTATCTGTTCCTACTCCTGGCAAAGTTAATTCTACAAAATATTTACTAGCATTTGCATCTAAACCAATATCTCCTATATAAATTGGAGAAGTATTTCCTCCCCAAACTCTTAAAAATCCTTTTCTTCCAGTAAATCCATCATCTCTATTATCATTAGTTAGATTAACTTCTAAATAAACATTTGCAAAAGATTTTCCTGTTCTAGGAGTAGTGCTACTTTGAGCCGTATGTACCCATGTAGTTCCACTCCCACTAGAACCATCATGACTATCCCAAAACACTAAATTTCTTGTAGTAGTATCTCCACCTGATGTTACACTAGCAGCTATTTGAACACCTTCATTTCCAGCTGTAGCATTATCTGCATGTTCCCAATATCCATCTGTTTTTTCAGAAGCAGCATCACCATCAGAAGAGCCAGTATTATATAGTTTCCATAAATGTTGCCCTCCTTTTGTTAAATCTGTATTCATTAAAAATATCCAATCATTATCTCCAGTTTTTCTAAAATAATAATTAATACCAATAATTCTATCATCTCCTAATTTATGGTCTGCATTATCGCTTATACTAGAACTGGTTCCTATAGGAATATGTGTTTGAAATATCACTTCATCATCGAAGAATGTTAATTCTGTTGGAAATTCACTTATAGGTCCTTCTTGTTCTCCAATATATACTGGAGTTGCTCCAAATTGATACCTTCCATTCCATTCTCCTTCTCCATCATTGTGCCAATAAGAAAGAATAACTTTTCCTGCATCACTATTGCTATCATGTTGTACATCTGTATAATTTGGACCTTCAGCATTAGAATCATGCATTACTAATCCAATATTTAATTTATCAAATGATTTTAATTGTTGATTTCCACTTGACCATTCACTAATATTATGAGCATTTGTAATAGTATCTCCTGTTGCGTCTATTGCAGTCCAAAACAATTCTGAATCAATATATCCAAAATATTTACTATCTACACTAAATTTTCCATCTGCTACTCTTAAAAAACCATCAGCATAATAAAAATCAGGTTTAACATCAGTCATTGATAATTCTAAACTAGCACCAGCAAATCCAGGACTAGCCTCATTCCCAGCTTTATCTCTATAGTAAAATCTAACTTTATCGCTTGTTTTATTATAGAAAGCTAACCAGTCTTCAGATTCCTTATTGCCACTAATATCATAATCTGAAGAAAAATAATACAATCCATATCCTGGTTCCACACTACTTGTTCCTAAATTTTGAATTACAGAATTAACATGAGTTCCTTGCCAACCAATTGGTATCATTTGTCCTATTTTATGAACAGATATTCCATCAGCTTCTCTTAATTCCATATCATCAATATCTTTTGGGTCTGAATTATTACTAATTCCCCCATGGAATCCAACTAATACATGTTCTTTTTTAGGCACTTCGCTTTACCTTTTCAAAACTGCGCATTCCCCCAAGACCGAGCATTCCGAGAAGTACTGTAGTAAGAGTACCCATATCAAAGGTTGGCAATACTACTTCATTCCCAAATGTATACATTATAAATGTCAATAAAGGTTGTAAGATAAAGTGATAGCCTAAAGCTGTAGCACATATCCAGCCCGTGAAGGGGCGCCAGCCCGCAACAAAGATTGATGTATGCCCAGCTTCTACTTTATTAACTTCCATTTGAGCCTTATTAATTTCAGCAATTAACTCAGCTTTCTCCTGTTTGTCTAAAGTAAACCTATCAACATTATCTGCAACCTTACTGATAATATTTCCAATCATATCTAACTTAGGCATTATTTTTTACCTTTTCTTTTTTTATTAGCTTTTTGAATTTTTGATTTAAGCTTTGCAAATTCCCAACATTGAACACACTTTTGTTTTATATCTTTTGAACAAAAGATTGCATAATGTGCTGCAAAACCTAATACAAATCCCAACATAAACTTAATCATAATCTTATCTCCTCTTTAATAACTATATATGTTAACCATATTCCAAATATTCCTAACAATAATAGTTCCATTAATATATTAACCAATTTATTCCAGTCATTGCCTCATAACTTTGTACATCGTACATAGATAAGTAGCGACCTTGAACAAATACTCCGAACTTAGGAGATAGTTTCCATCCTATTACTATTCCCATAT
>MDTE01063402.1_pt1 | contig 22098 bp, 19 predicted proteins | sample 811231 | NCBI WGS metagenome assembly MDTE01 (sample SAMN05326651, study PRJNA326480) | marine metagenome | isolation source: seawater | place: Indian Ocean: Red Sea | collected 2010 | reverse complement strand
TATTCGCAGGTGTTCAAACCCACCGAGGTGCAGATGATGCTCGCGGCGTTCTCCAATATTGAGACCGTCCACATCTCCGCCTACTCCCACCTGCTTGACACGATCGGTATGCCGGAGACCGAGTACTCCGCCTTCCTCAAGTATCAGCAGATGAAGGACAAGTACGACTATATGCAGGAGTTCGGCGTCGAGACGAACCGCGACATCGCCATGACCCTGGCGATGTTCGGCGCGTTCACCGAGGGCCTGCAGCTGTTCGCATCCTTCGCGATCCTGATGAACTTCCCGCGCTTCAACAAGATGAAGGGCATGGGCCAGATCGTGACCTGGTCGGTGCGTGACGAGAGCCTGCACACCCAGTCGGTCATCAAGCTGTTCCGCACCTTCATCCACGAGAACCCGGAGATCTGGGACGACGAGTTCCAGCGCGAGCTCTATGTTGCCTGCGAAACCGTGCTCAATCACGAGGACGCATTCATCGACCTGGCCTTCGAAATGGGCGGTATCGAGGGCCTCGAGGGGCGCGAGGTGAAGGAATATATCCGCTACATCGCCGACCGGCGCCTGTCCCAGCTCGGGCTGCAGCCGGTCTACCGGATCGAGAAGAACCCGCTGCCCTGGATGGAAGAAATGCTGAACGGCGTGGAGCACGCCAACTTCTTCGAGAACCGGGCGACCGAGTATTCCAAGGCCGCTACCCAGGGCAACTGGGAAGAGGCCTTCGACTAGGCCGACACCTATCCCTCGTCATGCCCGGGCTTGACCCGGGCATCTTGCCCAATTCACCAGAAGAGATGCGCGAATCAAGTCCGCGCATGACGATCTATGTGAGTCATGTCGCCATGCTAGAACTCGTCGCATGACCTCCGACCAGATCATCATCTTTGCGATCCTGGGCCTGTCGCTCGTCTTCTTCATGTGGGGCCGCTGGCGCTACGACGTGGTCGCGTTCACCGCCCTGATCCTTGCCGTCATCGCCGGCGTCGTGCCGACCGACCTGGCGTTTCGCGGCTTCGGGCACCCCGCCGTGATCACCGTCGCGGCCGTGCTGGTGATCAGCCGCACGCTCCAGGTCTCGGGCGTGATCGACATGATTGCCGGTGCGGTGGTCCGCATGGCGAAGGGCCAGGGCAGCCAGATGACGGCCCTGTCGGGGATCGGCGCGGCGCTTTCGGCCTTCATGAACAATGTCGGCGCGCTGGCCCTGCTGATGCCGCTGGCGCTGCGGCTTTCGGAGAAGCCATCCGCGGTGCTGATGCCACTGTCCTTCGCCACCATCCTCGGCGGCCTGGTCACCCTGATCGGCACACCGCCCAACATCATCGTCGCCACCTTCCGCACCAACGTTACGGGCGAGCCCTTCGCCCTGTTCGACTTTGCCTTTGTCGGTCTGCCCATCGCCATTATCGGGTTGGTGTTCGTCCTGGTGGTCGGCTGGCGCCTGCTGCCGAAGGACCGGACCAGCCGCCGCTCGGCGGAGGAAATGTTCGACCTGGACAGTTACGTGGTCGAGGTCACCCTGGACGCGGAATCGGAGTTTATCGGCAAAACCATCCGTGAGCTCGAGGCGCTCGACGAGGACCGCTCGATCGTGGTCGGCCTCCTGCGCGACGACACGCGCCGCCTCACCCATATCTGGGGCGAGCGTCTGCGCGCCGACGACCGGCTGCTGCTGCGCGTCGATCCCGCCACCCTCGACGAGTTGCTCAAGAAAGGCGGCCTCACCCTGACCGGCAGCGAACATCTGGAAGAAGAGAAAATCCGCTCCGACCAGGTGGGCACCATCGAGGCGGTGGTACAGCCCGGCGCACGCGTCGAGGGCCGCAGCCCGCAGACGCTCGGCATGCGCCGGCGTTTCGGGGTCGCACTGCTGGCGCTCGCCCGCGAGGGCCAGCCGATCCGCGAACGTCTGTCACGAGTGCAGTTCCGCGCCGGTGACGTGCTGCTGCTGCAGGGTGACGAGGCCGACCTGGCCGACGCCGTCGCCGAGATGGGCTGTTTACCGCTGGCCGAGCGCCGCCTAACGGTCGGGCGACCGCGCGCCGTGCTGATCCCGATCCTGATCTTTGCCGCGTCGGGCGCCTCGACGGTCATCGGCTGGACACCGGTGCACGTCTCCTTCGCCGCGGCCGTCGTGGCGCTGATCCTGCTAAACCGCATCACCGCGCGGGAGGCCTATGAGACCATCGAGTGGCCGGTGATCGTCCTGCTGGGAGCGATGATCCCGCTCGGTGACGCGTTGCAGGCCACAGGCGGCACACTGCTGATCGCCGATAGCATCGTCGGCCTGGCCGGATCGATCCCGATCTGGGCGGTGCTGGGCATCGTGCTCGTGGTCACCATGACCCTGTCGGACCTGATGAACAATGCCGCCACGGCCATCGTCATGGCGCCCATCTCGGTCGCTATAGCCAGCCAGCTCGGAGTTAACCCCGACGCCTTCCTGATGGCGGTCGCGATCGGCGCCTCCTGCGCCTTCCTGACCCCGATCGGGCACCAGAACAATGTGCTGGTCATGGGCCCCGGGGGTTACAAGTTCGGCGACTACTGGCGCATGGGCTTGCCGCTCGAAATAATCATCGTCGCGGTGTCCCTGCCCCTGATCCTTCATTTCTGGCCGCTTTAGCAGAACCGCACAACATGCTTCGAGACGCCACCTTCGGCGGCTCCTCAGCATGAGGGAAGAATGAACTGCCAAGCCTCATCCTGGGGAGGCGCAGAGCGCCGTCTCGAAGGATGGTCGAGCCAACGTGACAGGGCATGTTTAAACCGCCTAGACTCGCGCCTGGCAACGGGAGGCAGGTGCATGCAAACCATCGAAGTCAGCCCCGAGGATATGGCGGCGCATATTGCGCGCTTTCGCGAGCAGGAATCCCAGTCCGCTCACTATGCCGAAGAGACGGGCATCCCGCGGGAAGCCTACGAGATCATGGCCGCCGAGACGCTGTACCTGATGATGGCGCCGGAAAGCCAGGGCGGGCCGATGGCCCAGAAACCGGCGATCGCGGGTGACAGCGGCATGAGCGTGATCATCGCGCGCTGCCCGCCGGGCGACAAACCGCTTCTGCATGCGCACCATTTCACGGTCGAGACGTTCATGTGCCTGACCGGCCGGTTCCGCATCCGCTGGGGCAGCCAGGGCGACCAGGAAATAGAGATCGGGCCCCACGACATGGTCGCCGTGCCGCCGGGCGTCGACCGCCAGTTCGAGAACATCACCGACGAGGAAGCCCTGCTGCTGGTCATCATTACCGGCGAGGGCGACGAGGATTTCTCCGATCTCTCGATGCCGCCGCGCGAGACCGAATTCATGCAGGAGAAGTTTGGACAGTCGGTCATCGAGGCCTACACCAAAATCGGCACCGCCTGGCGTCACGCCGATGGCCGCGTCGAGGGCCCCAAGGTTCCCGCACCCATCGAGGTGTCGGACGCAGAGATGGCCACCCGGATCGCCCGGGTCGACGAGATGCAGCCGCTGTCGGTCACCTCGGACGATTCGATTGGCGTGCCGCGCGAGGTGCGTGAACTGGTGGCGGCGAAGAATCTATTCCTGCTGATGGCGCCGGAGAACCAGGGCGGTCCCATGTCACACCACGCTGCCATACTCGGCCCCGACAATATCAGCGTCCTGATCGCGGAATGCCCGCCGGGCGACAAGCCCCTGATGCACGCCCATCACCACACGGTGGAGACCTTCATGTGCCTGTCAGGCCGCTTCCGCATCCGCTGGGGCAGCGAGACCGAGGAACATATCGACCTCGATCCCTACGACATGATCGCCGTGCCGCCGGGCGTCGACCGCCAGTTCGAGAATATTTCGGACAGCGACGCGCGGTTGCTGGTCATCATCACCGGCACGTCACGCGAGGAATATGACGACATCTCGATGCCGCCGGATGTCACGGCACTGCTGCGCGAACGCTACGGCCAGGACGTGATCGACGCCTACAACAAGACGGGCGTAACCTTCCGGGAGGGATGAGCCCGACCTAGATCAGTTCTTCCAGGGTGCGCTGCTGTTCCGGCTTCCAGCCGACCAGAACACCCGCTTCGGTCTCGATCACCGGCCGCTTGATCAGGGTCGGATTCTCGGCCATCAGCTGCAAGGCGATGTCTTCGGTGACGTTTTCGCGGATCACCTCATCGAGCCCGCGCCAAGTCTTGCTGCCGCGGTTTATCAGGACTTCCCAACCCACCTCCATCGCCCATTCGGTGAGTCTGTCATTGTCGACCCCGTCGGCGCGCACGTCGAGGAAGCGGTGCGGCGTCTCGCGCCGTTCCAGCCATTTCAGGGCTTTCTTGGTCGTGTCACAGCTCTTCAGGCCATAGACCGTCAGCATATCGGCGTCCTCTCGGTTGGGCTTTGTCGCGAATGCGCGACACACGGTAATCTTTTGCCGTTGGGGCTGGATATTAGGTAAATCCGAGTCTCGGACAAGCCATCGAAACCATGCCCGTGGCAAGCGAAAACATCAGACCACCCGCAATTGCAGGGACGTTCTACCCCGAAGCGCCCGGTGCGCTGGCCGAAATGGTTTAGCGGCTTCTTCTCGATCGGATCGATGTAATAGCCCGACGAGCGGCCATAGGTCGCGAGAACCATCTCGTCACCCACCCGCGCCCGCACGAAACACAGGCCCCGCTGGCCTTCGTTCAGCTTGCAGAAGCGCGGGCACAAGTCGCACTGGATGCGACCGTCATCCAGCGCGTGCCAGCAGCGCGCGGGAAATTCCCGTCCATCGGCGGTGGAATCGAGATCGCCCTGTTGTCCGGAATCGCTCATCTCGGGGTGGAAAATAGCAGAGTAATTGCCCCTCGGGGCTTGGTCTGCGGGGTCGGTGGCGATATCCTCGATGACACAGCCATTCCGTCCAGAACCAGACCTGCAAGGGGCGTCCCATGGGCCAATTCGGCATCGGTCAATCCGTCACACGTATCGAAGACCTCCGGCTTCTGACCGGCGGCGGCAACTACACCGACGACGTGAAACTCAACAACGAATGCCATGCGTTCGTGCTGCGCTCGCCCCACGCCCATGCGGAAATCGGCACCGTCGACACCGCTGCTGCGGAGGCAGCGCCGGGCGTCCTGCTTATACTCACGAGCAAGGACATGGAAGGCGACAATATCGGGCCCATGCCGTGCATGTTCCCGGTCCCGAACATCGACGGTACCGAGAATGTAAAACCCCGACGCCCGGTGCTGGCCAAGGGCCGGGTCCGGCATGCGGGCGAGCCCGTCGCGCTAGTGGTGGCCAAAACCCACAGCCAGGCGCGCGATGCCGCCGAGCTGATCGAGGTTGACTACACGCCGCTGGCGGCTGCCACCCATACCTTCGGCTCGGCCCAGGACGGCGCGCCCCAGGTCCATGACGAGGCCCCCAACAATATCTGCTTCGACTGGGGCAAAGGCGACCGGGACGCGACCGAGGCAGCCTTCGCCAAGGCGGCCCACGTGACGACCCTGGAGCTGACCAACAACCGGGTCGTCGTCAACTCGATGGAGCCGCGCGCGGCGATCTGCGACTACGACACGGACTCCGACCGGCTGACCCTCTATACCGCAACCCAGGGCACGCACGTGATCCGCAACGCACTTGCCGACCATATCCTGAATATCGAGAAGGACCGTCTGCGGGTGCTGACCGGCGATGTCGGCGGCGGCTTCGGCATGAAGATCTTCCCCCATCCCGAGCAGCCGCTCGTGGCTTGGGCGGCCATGCGCCTGAAGCGGGCCGTCCGGTGGACGTCCGAACGCAGTGAGAGTTTCCTGTCCGACATCCAGGCCCGCGATCATGTCACCAAGGCCGAGATTGCCTGCGACGATGACGGCAAGTTCCTCGGGCTGCGGGTCACGACCCACGCCAACATGGGCGCCTATCTGTCCCATTTCGGGACCTATATCCCGACCGAGGCGGGAACGGTGATGCTCAACGGTTTGTACGCCTTCCCGGCGATCTGGGCGAACGTGAAGGGCGTGTTCTCCAACACCGTGCCGACCGATGCCTATCGCGGCGCGGGCCGACCCGAAGCGATCTATTGCATCGAACGCCTGGTCGACAAATGCGCACACGAGCTGGGCCTGAGCCCGGACGAGTTGCGGCGGCGGAACTTCATCCCCCACGACCAGATGCCGTTCGAGACGGCGCTGGGCGAGACCTATGACAGCGGCAACTTCACGGCGTTGATGGACGAATGTATGAAGCGCGCCGACTGGGCGGGCTTCGCGGGCCGCAAGGCCGAGAGCGCGAAACAGGGCAAGCTGCGCGGCATCGGCATGTGCACCTATGTGGAGAGATGCGCCGGCGGCGACCCGGAAACCGCCGATGTGCGCTTCGACCCCGACAATGAGACGATCACCTTCTATATCGGGACCATCTCCAACGGTCAGGGTCATGACACGTCCTACAAGCAGATCATGTCCGACCGGTTGGGCGTCGATACCGACAATATGGTCATGGTGCAGGGCGACAGCGATATCGTGCCGCCGGGTCTGACCGGCGGCTCACGCTCCGTGACCATCGGCGGCGTTGCGGTGTCCATGGCATCGGAAGAGATCATCGAGAAGGGCCGCGCGATTTCGGCCCACATGATGGAAACCGCCGAGGCCGATATCGAGTTTTCCGACGGCACGTTCCGTGTCGCGGGCACCGACCGGTCGATGTCGATCTTCGAGGTCGCCAAGGCCGCGCTCGACCCGGCCAACCTGCCCGAGGGGGCAGAGCCCGGACTGGACACGGTCAGCTCCCAGAAGCCGGAGGCACCGACCTTCCCGAATGGCTGCCACATTTGCGAAATTGAGATCGACCCGGACACCGGGATCCCGGACATTCAGCGCTACACCGTGGTGGACGATTTCGGCGACACCATCAATCCATTGCTGATCGAGGGCCAGGTGCATGGCGGTGTCGTCCAGGGTGTCGGCCAGGCGCTGCACGAGCATACGGTCTATGACGACCAGTCCGGACAGCTCGTCTCCGGATCGTTCATGGATTACTGCCTACCACGCGCCGACAACGTGCCGCAGTTCGACTTCTCCATGCGCAACGAGAAGTGCACCACCAACCCCCTTGGCCTCAAGGGCACCGGCGAGGCCGGGGCGATCGGTTCGCCGGCGGCGGCGATCAACGCGATCATCGATGCGCTGTCTACGGATGGGACATCCGTTCAGGTGGACATGCCGGCCACACCCGATACGATCTGGGCGCTCGCCAATCCGCAAATGGCGGCGGAATAAGCCCAAATCCCGGAAGGCCGGAGCATGACACTGGACACCGCGGCCCTGATCCCGGCAGTTCACGAACTGGCCTATACGGCGGGCGCGGCGATCCTCGAGATCTACCGAACCGATTTCGACAGCACCCGCAAGGATGATGGCTCACCCCTCACCCTGGCGGACACGGCCTCGGAACGGGTCATCGTGCCTGGGCTTCGGGCGCTGACGCCCGAGATACCGGTGATCTCGGAAGAAGAATTCTCGAACGGCACCAGTCCCGCCCTCACCGGCGACCAGTTCTGGCTGGTCGATCCGCTCGACGGCACCCGGGAGTTCCTCAAACGCAATGACGAGTTCACGGTGAATATCGGCCTGGTGGATAACGGCGTGCCGCGGGTCGGAATTCTTTACGCTCCCGCGCTCGACCTGATGTATGCGGGCGCGACCGGCGAAGGCGCGACCTTGATCGAGGGCCGGGGCGAGGAAAGGGCCATCGCCTGCCGTGCAGCCGGCGCGGACGGCATCGACGTTCTGGTCAGCCGTTCTCATGCCCGCAACGAGCGCCTGGATGCCTATCTTGCCGATATGACCGTCCGCGCGCGGGTGCCCCAAGGCAGCGCCCTGAAATTCGGCCGCCTGGCCGCGGGCGAAGCCGACATCTATCCGCGCTTCGGCCCGACTTGCGAATGGGATACCGCGGCCGGCCACGCGATTGTGCTTGCCTCCGGCGGTTCGCTGGAGACCTTCGACGGCACCCCGCTGACCTATGGCAAGTCCGACGGCGACTATCTGAACCCCGGCTTCGTCGCGTTCGGCCGCCGCTGAGGCGGTCGTTCCGACGCGCGTCGCTGGACCCCGGGCGCCGGGTTCGGCATACAGGCCCGATGAACAGCCCGGCAAACATCCAACCGGAGAGCGATGCCTCGATCGCGAACGCGGCGGATATCCTGCGCGCGGGCGGGCTCGTGGCGTTTCCCACAGAGACCGTCTACGGGCTGGGCGCCGATGCCCGTGACGATGCGGCCGTCACGACGATTTTCGCGGCCAAGGATCGGCCGAGTTTCAATCCGCTGATCGTCCACATATCCGACCTGCCTGCGGCCGCCGGCAAGGTGCAAATCAACGATATGGCGCGAGCCCTGGCCGAGACATTCTGGCCAGGTCCGCTGAGCATCGTCCTACCTCTCGTCCCCGATGGTGGATTGTCGCTGCTGGTCAGCGCAGGGCTCGACACGGTCGCGCTCCGCGCGCCTGCGCACCCGCTTGCCCGCGCCCTGCTCTCGGCGTTCGGCGGCCCGATCGCAGCGCCGAGCGCCAACGCGGCGGGAACGATCAGCCCCACCACCGCCGCCCATGTCGCCAACTCCCTCGGCGACCGGCCGGATTTGATCCTCGACGGTGGGGCTTGTTCCGTCGGGCTCGAATCGACCGTCCTGGACCTGTCCCGCGACCGGCCCGCGGTGCTGCGTCACGGGTCGGTGACGCTGGAGCAACTGCGCGCGACGGTCGGCGCGGTCGAGGATGCAAGCACGCCGGAACCCGGGAAGGCGCCGCGCTCACCCGGCCAGATTGCCCGACACTATGCCCCGTCGATCCCGGTCCGCCTGAGCGCGACAAGCGCCGACGCGGACGAGGCCGTCATTGATTTCGGACCGGACGAGGTCGCGGGCGGCGCAATCCGCCGCAACCTCAGCCCGGACGGCGATCTGGCCGAGGCCGCGGCTAATCTGTTTGCCACGTTACATTCCCTCGACGACCCCCGTTACGCGGGCATCGCGGTAGCGCCGATCCCCGAGAATGGGCTGGGCCGCGCAATCAACGACCGCCTGACGCGCGCCTTGGCGGCGCACACGAACTGAGATATTTGCAGACACGCGGTTGCCCGCATCCGGCACCCGGTCTAAATCATCTTCCATGAACGAAGACGGCACATCCAAAGGCCTGCCCGACGGTTTGCGGGACGCCCTGACCGACATTGTCGGCACGTCCGGCATCGTGGCTGATGCCGCGGATATGGAACCCTATATCGCCGAGCAGCGCGGCCTGTTTCGGGGCGAGACACCTTGCGTGGTCCGGCCCGCCTCGACCGAAGAGGTCTCCCGGGTCGTCCGGGCCTGCCATAACGCCGATGTCGCGATCGTTCCCCAGGGCGGAAATACCGGCCTGTGCGGGGGCGCCGTCGCGGCGGGTGAGGTGATCCTGTCCCTGTCGCGCATGAACAAGGTTCGCGAGGTCGACCCCGTCAACTTCACCATGACCGTGGATGCCGGTTGCGTCCTGGCCGAACTGCAAACGGTGGCAGAGAACCATGACCGACTGTTCCCGCTCAGCCTGGGCGCAGAGGGGTCGTGCCAGATCGGCGGCAACCTTTCCACCAATGCCGGCGGAACCGCCGTGCTGCGCTATGGCAACAGCCGCGAACTAACGCTCGGCCTCGAAGTGGTGCTACCCGGCGGACAAATCTGGGACGGCCTCACCGGACTGCGCAAGAACAACACCGGATACGACCTGAAACACCTGTTTATCGGTGCGGAGGGCACGCTGGGCATCATCACCGGCGCGGTCCTGAAGCTCTTCCCGAAGCCGAAGGTGCGCGCGACGGCCTTCGTCGCCCTGCGCGATCTGGACTGCGTGCTCGACGTTCTCGGCCGGGCCCGCACGGTCAGCGCCGATGCGGTATCCGGTTTCGAACTCATTCCCCGAATCTCCATCGATATCTCGATCAAGCACACCGAAGGCGTGAGCGACTTCCTCGAGGGACAGCACGACTGGTATGCGCTGATCGAGTTCGAATCCAGCGACGTGAATTCCGATCTGGGATCGGTGATGGAGGGATTCCTGGCCGCCGCGTTCGAGGACAATCTCGTCGTGGATGGAACCATCGCCCAGTCCGAAGCGCAGCGGGAACAGATGTGGTTCCTGCGCGAGGCCCTGGTGCTGGCGCAAAAGCCCGAGGGCGCGAGCATCAAGAACGATGTCTCGGTGCCAATCTCGCGGGTGCCGGAGTTCATCCACGCGGCCAACGCCGCAGTCACTGAATTGTGCCCGGGCATCCGGCCCATCGCGTTCGGCCATGTCGGCGACGGCAATGTGCATTACAACCTGTCCCAGCCGGAAAATTTGGACCCGGATGCGTTTCTCGAGCGGTGGGACGAGATCACCGGCCGGGTGATCGATATCGCGCTTGGCATGCGGGGGAGTTTTTCAGCCGAGCATGGGATCGGCAAACTCAAGGTCGATGATCTCGCCGAACACAAATCCTCGGTGGAACTGGGTATGATGCGCTCGATCAAGAACACGCTTGACCCGAAAGGCCTTATGAACCCCGGCAAGGTTCTGTGAACCGGCCGAGAGGAGAGGGAAATGTCTGACTACAACGCGCCCGTGCAGGATATGCAGTTCATCGTGGAGCATCTGTGTGACATGGACGGAATTCGCGAGTGTCCGGCGTTTTCGGAGACAAGCAGTGACCTGGTCGAGCAGATTCTGACCGAATCCGCCCGGTTTACCGGCGAAGTCGTCGCTCCCCTCAACAAAAGGGGGGATGAGCAGACATCTACGCTGGACAATCGCGAGGTCAAAACCCCGGAAGGTTTCAAGGAAGCCTACCAGGCCTTCGTGGAGGGCGGTTGGAACGGCACGCCGTTCGAGCCCGAGCATGGCGGCATGGGTCTGCCCTGGACCATCACCACGGCGTTGCAGGAGATGTGGCAGTCGGCGAACCTGTCCTGGTCGCTCTGCCCGCTGCTGACCATCGGCGCCATCGAATCCCTGATCGCCCACGGTACGGACGCGTTGAAGGAAAAATTCCTGCCGAAGCTGGTCACCGGCGAATGGACCGGCACCATGAACCTGACCGAGCCCCAGGCCGGGACCGACCTCAGCCTGCTGCGCACGCGCGCCGAACGCGAAGGGGATCATTACCGGATCTTCGGCACCAAGATCTTCATCACCTATGGCGAGCAGGATTTCACCGACAACATCATCCACCTTGTGCTGGCCCGGCTTCCCGATGCGCCGCCCGGCGTGAAGGGGATCAGCCTGTTCCTGGTGCCGAAATACCTGGTCAACGACGACGGTTCGCTGGGCGAACGCAACGACGCCTATGCCATCAGCCTGGAGCACAAGCTCGGCATCCATGCAAGTCCGACCTGCGTTATGTCCTATGGCGAAACCGACGGGGCGATCGGATACCTGATCGGGGAGAAGCATGACGGCCTGCGCTGCATGTTCACGATGATGAACAATGCCCGGCTGAATGTGGGCCTGCAGGGCGTTGCGATCGCCGAACGGGCCTACCAGCACGCGGTCTCCTATGCCCGCGAGCGGGTGCAGTCCGCGGCGGTGTCCGGCGGCGGAGAGTCGGTCACGATCATCAACCATCCCGATGTCCGCCGCATGCTGATGAGCATGCGATCCCAGACCGAAGCCATGCGCGCGCTTGCCTACTACACCAACTCCGCCCTCGACCGATCGCGCCATGACGAGGATGTAGATGCACGTGGACACAATCAGCGCCGCACAGACCTGCTGACCCCCGTGGTCAAGGCCTGGTGTACCGACCTCGGCGTCGACATCGCCTCGACCGGTGTCCAGGTGCATGGTGGTATGGGTTTCATCGAGGAAACAGGCGCGGCCCAGTATTTCCGCGATTCACGGATCGCACCGATCTACGAAGGCACCAACGGCATCCAAGCCATCGACCTGCTGGGCCGCAAGCTGCTGCGCGATGGCGGCGGCGCCATGGAAGAGTTGCTCGACGAGATGGACGGGATCGCGAACCAGACCTCCGACGACCCGGCGGTGAACGACATCGTCGCGGCCCAGAGCGAAGCGAACAAGGTCCTGCGTCGGGCAACGGAATGGATGCTCGACCCCAACAACAACGACACCGATCGCAAGTTCGCCGGCGCGGCCGCGTACCTACACCTCACGGGCACGGTCGTGGGCGGCTGGCTGATGACGCGCGCGGCGCTCACCGCGGCGAAGGGCAGCGCAGACGGGTTCAGTCCGGAGTTTCTCGACACGAAGCGGATCACCGCCAAGTTCTATGCTGACCACGTCCTGCCGCGCGCGGAGATGCATCTTGCCACCATCACGGAGGGTGGGGATTCCGTTCTGGCACTGGCCGAGGACCGTTTCTAGAAAATAAATTTTGACCCTCTAATCGGCGTCACATGCCGATTCCATGGGGGCCTTACATTAAACTCATTGCTCCCTTACCCAGGAAGCAAGCCTCCCCTCAGGCGCGGTGGCCGGGCCAGCGCCGGGTCACCACCCGATCCCTTAAATACCCCGCAAATCGGGCCGGACTTGCCGTAGGCATGAAAAATCCAATATCCGGATTCACAAGAAAACCCCGCTTTTCAAACCGCCGCGTTCGCAACGCCGCACTGTATCGCCGCACTGTATCGCCGAATGAGTGGAGGCAACCCCATGAGTGATCCGATCAAGTTCTATTTCGCCTGTGTGTCACCCTGGTCCTACCTGGCCATCGATGCACTTAAGGAGATCGCCGAGAAACACGGCCGGACCGTCGTTTACAAGCCCACCGATGTGGGTCGCACATGGGGTGCAACGGGCGCCGGACGTCCGCTTGGAGATCGGCCCGAGGTCCTGCAGACCTATCGGCTGATCGAGTTGCCACGCTGGGCGAAATGGCGCGACGTGCCCATCAACACCGAACCTAAACATTTCCCGGCCCCCTTCCTACTGTCGTCCAACGTGATCATCGCGGCCAGTCAATCCGGCGCAGATATGTACGAGATTACCCGTGCGCTGATGCGGGGCTGTTGGGTCGACGAGAAGAATGTCGGCGATCCGGCCGACGTTGCCGCTATCGTTGATAGTGTCGATCTGGACGGGAAGACGCTGGTCAAAGCGGCGGAGTCAGAAGCCGTTGCCGCCGAACTCGCCGCCAACACCGAAGAGTCCCTGGCCGACGGAACCTGGAGCGTGCCATCCTTCGTCGTCGACGGCGAGCCGTTCTTCGGACAGGACCGGCTGGAAATGATCGATTGGCGGCTATCGGGCAACTAGCCCAGACACATGTCCATTCGCCTTGCGCGACCTGTTCGCGCAGGGATTACATGACGGATGGCAGATTTTCTGGAGTCCGCGCCGCGCGTCGGAATTCTGATCCTGACCGACTGTATTGCCGGTGTCCTTGGGTGACCCCTGGACTTTGGCGGCGGGATTATCGTCGTGCCAACCTTTGTTCACGCTGCTCGCGCTGAGCGACATCGACCCGTCGGTCCGCATGCGCGTGGCCTTGGGCACTTCGCTGGCGAGCATTGTCGTCACATCGCTGATATCTGTTCGTTCAAATCTCCGCCGCAGCGCGGTCGCGGACTACATGGCGACAACATCTCCCGAGTTTCGGTTGCGCGACAACCTGCCACGCGGCGTTGCCGGTCAGTCCTCGGGATTCTTGATCGGTGGATTGTCGGCCATTTGAAACTTCTGGAGCTGATCCTGATCGCGCCCTTTATCTCACTGACGGCACAGCTGGGCGTCCGTCTGCCAAACCACTTGGGTGCGCGGGCGTTGAGAGTCTTGTTTGCTCTATCCCTGTTCGCCGTTGCTTTACGAATACTGGCGGCGCTGCTGACCAATCAGTCGCCGGCCCGGTTTTCGCGGGCCGACAGCCAGGTCACCGCATCGACAAGCGAGCCGACCACGACGTCCGCGCGGCTCACGGAGACATCGTCTTCGGCGCCTTCCACCAACAGGCGCGTCCCCACCCCGCCATTGATCGCCGCCTCGATATCGGTTTCCCGGTCCCCGACCATTGCAGAGGCGGACATGTCGATGTTGAAGGCATCACGGGCCTTAAACAGCATGCCCGGGCCTGGCTTCCGGTCGGGCGATTCGCGACGATAGACCCCAATTCCCTCTTCCGGATGCGTTGGCGAGAAATAGGTGCGTGCAATCTCGACACCGCGTTCGCGAAACTGCGCCTCCATCCAGGCTGTGAGAGTGTGGAAGTCCTGCTCGGAGTAAAGCCCGCGCCCGATCCCGGCCTGGTTGGTCACCACGACTAGTAAATAACCCATGCGCTGGGCCTCGAGGCACGCATCGAATACCCCGTCATAGAAGATGAAATCCTCGACACGCCAGATATACCCGCTATCGACATTGATCACGCCGTCGCGGTCCAGGAACAGGGCCTTTCGCATGGCTGGCGACATGCCGGCAGCTACTCGGCGGCCTTCCGCGCCCGTTCGCGCAACTGGGTGAGCGTGAAGTTGCTACCGATGAGCTCCTGATCGACGATCAACTCGATCACGGCCGGCTTTCCAGCGGCGAGTGCGCGCTCCATGGCAGGCCGGAATTCCTCGGTTGTCGTCACCTGTTCGGCCTGCGCACCAAAAGATTCCGCCCATTTGACAAAGTCGGGGTTGCGCAGCTCGGTCGCAATCTCGCGGTCTGGATAATCCCGCTCCTCATGCATTCGGATCGTGCCGAACATTGAGTTGTTGGCAATCATCAACACGATGGGAAGATCGTGCTGAACAGCGGTCGCTAGTTCGTTGCCGGTCATCAGGCTGCCGCCGTCACCGGCATAGGCAATCACTGGCACATCGGGCTTCGCCGCCTTGGCTGCCAGCGCGGCCGGGACGCCATAGCCCATCGAGCCATTCGCCGGGCCGAGCAACGTCCGGTATTTGCGGAAACGGAAAAACCGGCTGGTCCAGCCCGCGAAATTTCCGGCATCCGTGGTGATAATTGCATCGTCAGGCAAAATGTCGCGAAGTTGGACGAAGATCTCGGCCAGGTTGAGTGGCCCCGGCACGTCCCAAGGCACGGTCCATTCTTCGAAATCCTTGCGCCCGCCCGTAAGCCATCCGGTCCAGCGAGACGGATCGAGCTGGATATTCCGTCGCGCCTTGGCGAGGAACGCACCCATGCCCGATGCGATCGGCAGGTCGGCCTGATAGACCCGGCCCAGCTCGGTATGGTCGGGATAGACATGGATCAGGGTTTGTTTCGGCCGTGGCGCCTCGATCAGGGTGTAGGCCTGGGTCGCCGTCTCGCCAAGCCGGGCGCCGAGTACCAGAAGTGTATCGGCACCGCGGACCCGCTGGGCTAATTTGGGGTTGGTGTTATATCCAAGCTCGCCGACAAAGTTAGGATGGTCATTGTCGAAAATGTCCATCACGCGGAACCCGGAGATGGTCGGCAGACCATTAGATTCGCAGAAGGCCTGCAGGTCGTCACAGGCCTGTTCGTTCCAGCCGCCGCCGCCGAACAGGACCAGAGGCCGCTCGGACTTCGACAGCAGATCGCGGACCGCCGCTATATCCTCATCGCGCGGCTCGGCAACAGGAAGCCCGTTCACCCGCGCCACATCGACATCCACTTCGTCGGTCAGCATGTCCTCGGGCAGGGAGACAACCACCGGTCCGGGGCGACCGCCAGATGCCGTCGCAAACGCTCTTGCGGTGATCTCGGGTATGCGTGCGGCATCGTCGATCTCGACCGCCCACTTGGCAACCGGAGCAAACATCGCTTCGTAGTCGATTTCCTGAAAGGCCTCCCGGCGACGGAACTCACGCGGCACCTGGCCGACGAACAACAGCATCGGCGAGGAATCCTGCATCGCGGTGTGGACACCAATACTGGCGTTGCATGCCCCGGGGGCACGGGTCACGAAGGCGACGCCCGGTTTGCCCATGAGCTTGCCGTAGGCCTCGGCCGCATAGGCCGCACCGCCTTCGTGGCGGCAGGTGATCACACGGATGGAATCCCGCACGTCATAAAGCGCATCGAGCGCGGCGAGATAACTCTCGCCGGGCACGCAAAAAACCGTATCGACGGCATGCTCTCGCAGAACATCGACCAACACCTGACCACCCGTGCGCAAATCACTCCCCCACCCAATATGTTGATATACGCGACAAAACAGGACACGTCCGAGGTGCCCGCGCTCTTGTTCGCCAAATTAACACCTCGCCCGGCAATACGAAACCAAACGTGGTAGAATCGCACTCATCCTGACACCAAAAAAGCTGCCGGGCACGTGGTCACCATTTCCCCATCACCCAAGGGGCCGACGGTTTACGTAATCGCCAATTAACGGGGTGCCGCCTCGATGTTCCCACCATCCACGGTGAGCAGCGCCGCGGTGGTTTTCTCGGCCTTGGCCAGGTCAACAAATGCAAGCGCGACATCCTCGGCGAGCACCTCGCGGCCGAGCAAATTCCCCGACATATAGTCTTCCTCGCTCAAGCCGCGCGCCTTCGAACGCGTGCGCACCATCTCGTCGGTCAAAAGCCCGCTACGAATTCGGTCCGCGTTGACGGCGTTGGACCGGATGCCATCGGTCCCGTGGTCAAGCGCATACTGGCGGGACAGAAACAGGGTGGCGGCCTTGGGCAACCCATAAGGCCCGAAATCCCGGCCAGGGTTGATGGCCTGCTTGGAAGTATTGAACAGCAACACGCCGCCCGTCCCCTGGGCACGCATGATATCGGAAGCCGCCTGAGCCAAGCGCTGGTGGGCGAAAAAATTCAACTCGAAGCTGTCCCGCAGGGTCTTCTCGTCAACGTCGCCGATCTTGCCCTGCCAGGCCGCACCAGCATTCGAGACCAGGATATCAACACCGCCGAACCGCGCGCAGATGGACGCAAAGGCCGCGCTCACGTCACGATCCCGTGTCACATCGCAGGCAAGCGCAAGTCCCCCCAGTTCGGCTGCCAGGGGTGCCGATTGCCGGGTGTCCAGATCGAGCAACGCCACATCGGCGCCCTCGGCGGCAAACGCCCGGGCGATGGCCTGCCCGATCGCGCCACCGGCGCCAGTGATCGCAACGACCTGGCGGGCCAGGGCCTTTTCCTTCGCCGATCCCAGTTTTGCCTGCTCAAGCGACCAGTACTCGATATCGAACATGTCGGCGTCGGAGATCGAACGGAACCGGCCGATCGCCTCGGCATCGGTGATCACCTGGATATTGTTTTCGTACAGATCGGCCGCGATGTCGGCAGCCTTCGCGTTTGCACCGACCGCGAAGAACCCGACATGCGGTACGAGCAGGATGCGCGGCACCGGGTCCAGCCGGGTCTTCGGGTCCGCCGGGTCGTCATTACGGGCGAAGTAATCCTGGTAGGCCCGCTTGTAACGCGCGATGGCCCGCGCCGAACCGGCAAAAAAACGCTCCAGATCATCGCGCCGCGGTGCGGGCAGGATCACCGGCTTCGGCTTGGTGCGGATGGCGTGATCCGGGGTGACCGTGCCTTGTTGGCTATAGCGCTTCGCCGCGGGATCGGAGACAAATCGCCGGATCGCCGGGCTGGTGCGAAACGTCATTACGAACCGACGGGCGTCTTTGCCCTGCCCTTCCGACAACAGCCCGCGCAGCCGCGGCGCGATCTCTGCGGCGTTCGGCGGACGACCGGCCCTTTTTGGGCTGACGAACACCTGCGACTTGCGGCCCTTGCGCAACCTCCTCTCGGCCATGGTGACCAGATCGATCATCCGGCCATAGGCCTCTTCGGCGCTGTCCCCGAAGGTGAAGATGCCGTGTTTCAGCAGGATCAGGCCTTCCACGTCCGGGTGGCGCGCCTGCACCTGCGCACAGGCCTTGGCCAGCGCAAAGCCAGGCATGATGTAGGGCACCAGTACCCCGCGCGCGCCATAAAGGTCGCGGCAAATCTTCGCCCCGTCCGGCTGGTCGGTCAGCGCCAGAACAGCGGTCGAATGGGTATGATCCACATACTTGTGGGGCAGGAATGCGTGCAGAAGCGTTTCCACCGACGGGTTCGGGGCCTTTGAATCGAGCAGGTTCCGGCGCTGGATGTTGACCATATCCTCGTCGCCGAGCGCGTCGAGGCCGATCAACTCGCGCAGCGGATCGAGCCGGACAGCTGGCAAGCCGGGAGGCTCTATGTCCCCCATATCCCAGCCGCTGCCCTTGACGCACAGCACGTCGACGACATCGCCGGTTATGTCCGCGGCGGTGGTCTTGACCGATGTGTTGCCGCCGCCATGCAGCACCAGGCGCGGATCACCGCCCAGCAGGCGCGTCGTATAGACTCGACGCGCAATATCCGCGTTCACGCCCTGCCGGGCGTAACGGCGGACCATGTTGCGTGCCTCCCGCTCGGACCAAAGGTTTTTCACGGTCTCGCCTCCACGGATGCCGAATTACAGATACTCGCTGAACCATGCCAGCGCTTCTGTTTTCTGAATCGCATGCTTTTCAGCGTTGCAGAACTGATAGGATTCATAGTGCTGCGCGTCGGGCAACTTCACGAGCTTCTTGGGTTCACCCAACGCCTCGTAGCAGGAAAGCTGCTCGGCCGGCGGCACGAGATTATCGTGCTCCGCATAGATCATCAGAACCGGGCGCGGTGAGATTCGGTGGGCCACCCATTCCGGCTTGTAGCGCATGTTGGCCGCGGCACTCTCCAGATCGTATTCCGGGTTGTAGCGCGCACTCTTTGAGTGAAACTGGTCGAGCACCATCTGGGTGTGCGGATCGGTCAGCATGATCTCCGGCAGAGGTATCATGGTTTTCTCGCCGGTCCTCACGCGCTGGTGCTCGGCTTCCTCGACCTTCGCCTTGAAGTCTTCCCACTCGTGCGGACGGCGGACCGATTCCATCCAACGTTCGCCATCGGACACCATGACGGCCGACACGACCACCTTCACGCGCTCGTCGAAAGCCGCGCACCAGATGGCGTGCGCCCCGCCATAGCTGGAGCCGTAATAGCCGATCCGCTCGGCATCAACGCCCTCGATCGTCTGCAGATAGGTGACCGCATCGTAGACACTCTGGGCCTGTTCGAGGGGTCGATGACGCCCGCGCTCACCCTCGCTGACCCCGAAGCCCGGATAGTCGTGGGACAGGACGAAGTAGCCGTTCTCCCAGAGCCACTGGGGAACGTCCATGCCGTAGACGTCCTTCATGCCGGAATAACCGTGCAGCACACAAATGCCGGGCCGCGGCGGATCGCCCGGATTCCAGTCCTTGGGCCGGTAGAGATAGGCAGCGACCTTCTTGCCGTCCGAATAGAACTCGACCTCGTCCCAAACCTTCTCGTAATCCATGTTGCACCCCCCTTTTGTGCCAATTCACGCCGGATCGATTACAGCGCGTCGTACCACGCGGCAAGTGCCTTGCCGATATCGTCGGGCGAATCTTCCTGCAGATGATGCAGGCCGCGGACCACCACTTCGGTGGAGTGCGACCAGGAACGCAGGATCTCGAGATCGCGCTCAAACACGATCTGCCCGGGCTCCACGTTGATGAACAGCTTCGGGATGTTACTCAAGACGATATGGGCGCCATTCGCAACCGGTCGACAGCGCGGCTGCCATGCGCGAAAGCGGACCCATGGCCCCATCGGGCGTGCTAGGTTCCGCAAAATCCCGATCTCTCCTCCCGGCACGATTTCAATCCATGGCCGAACACGTCCATCACACACACCTGTTCTGCACCGACATCGACGAAACCATCACATGGTGGTGCGACTTTCTGGGTGCGACCGTGGCCTATGACGGCGAGTTCGGGGGCGCGCGCAATGTGTTCCTGCGCATCGGATCCGGGCGTATCCATCTCTACGAGCAGGCGCCGCGTGACGAAGGCAAGGGTGCGGTTCACCATATCGGCATACGAACCGACGATCTGGAAGCACTTGAAGCACGCCTGCGCTCGGCCGGAGTGGCATTCCGCAGCGGAATTCGTGATTTCGGCGCCTGGAAATACATCATGTGCCCGGCGCCCGACGGGGTGCTTCTGGAGCTGTTCCAGGCCGATCCGGACAAGCTCGAGGGCGACGCGGCCACCTATTTCGCCGACTGGCTTGCCGACTAGCCTCCATGTCGAATGCGGCCTCGGAAAATTTGCGCGGCTTGCCGCTGATCCTGTTTCTCGGCCTGCTGGCCGCGATGGGACCGCTGGCGCTCAGCATCCATGTCCAGTCGATCCCGACGATCGCTGAAGGCTTCGGGAGCTCCTATACCCGAACCCAGCTGACGGTGTCGGCCTATCTGCTGAGCTTTGCCACGACCCAGCTGATCGTCGGTCCCCTGTCCGACAGGTTCGGGCGCAAGCCAGTCTTGTATGGGGGCCTGCTACTGTTCGGTCTCGCCAGCGCCGGCGCCGCCATCGCCGACAGTATCGAGGTGTTGATCATCGCGCGTCTGCTGCAGGGTGCGGGCGGCTGCGCCACGCTGGTGACGCCGCGCGCGGTCGTCCAGGACACCCACCGCGGTGTCGAGGCGGCCCGGGTCATGGCGTTCGTGGCCATGCTTCAGTCGGTGGCACCGTCGACGGCGCCGGTGCTCGGTGGCGGCATCGATGCGCTGTTCGGCTGGCAGTGGATATTCTGGTTTCTAACCTTCTTCGCAGCGTTCCTGGCGCTCGCCACACATTTCTGGCTTGCTGAGACCCGGCCGCTGACCGACGGCCAGCCCGACCGGTGGAGCACGATCTTCCTGCGCTATGCGAGCCTTTTCCGCTCACGCCTGTATATCGGCTACACCGTCACCTTCACCTTCGGCACATCGGGCTTCTTTGGCTATCTCGCGATCGGGCCGGCCCTCCTAATCGAGACCCGGGGCCTGCCGGTGCTCTGGTTCAGCGTATCGCTCACCCTGGTCGCAAGCCAGTTCGTGCTAGGCAACTATGTCGCAAGCCGGCTCGTGCGCCGGCATGGCATCGACAGGGTGCTGGTGGCCGGTGTAATCGGCGAACTCATCGCGACGGCGTGCCTGTTTCCACTGGCCAATGTGCCCCACGTCGCTGCCGTTGTCGTGCCTGTCATGGCCTATTCGTTTTTCAACGGGTTCATTTTCGCCAACGGGATCGCGGGTGCGACCAGTGTCGACCCCCGTGTTGCGGGTTCCGCGTCTTCGTTCCTCGGCTTCACACAGCTGGGCACGGGCGCCTTGCTCGCGTTCGTTATGAGCATCCTGCCCGGTGACACGATCATGCCCTATGCGATTGCGCTGCTTCTGGTCACCGCGCTGGCTGGAACGGGCATGATCCTCGTCTTCACGACCCGGCGCACCGCGGCCTGACCATGCGAAAAGGCCCGCGACGAAACCGCCGCCAAGCCGGCCTAGCGACCCGGGAACATCAGGCCCCGAACTTCGCCTTCGCCTCGGCGCGGCGCGCATGCAGGATCGGCTCGGTGTAGCCGCTGGGTTGCTCACGTCCCTTGAAGATCAGATCACAGGCGGCCTGGAATGCCACGCTGCGGTCGAAATCGGCGGCCATCGGCCGGTAGACCGGATCGTCCGCGTTCTGCCCATCGACCACGCCGGCCATGCGCTGCATGGTCTCGCGCACCTGCTCTTCGGTGCAGATGCCATGGTGCAGCCAGTTGGCGATATGTTGGCTGGAAATCCGCAGGGTCGCGCGGTCCTCCATCAGGCCGATATCGTTGATATCCGGCACCTTCGAACAGCCGACGCCCTGATCGATCCAGCGCACCACATACCCGAGGATGCCCTGGGCATTGTTGTCGAGTTCGGCCTGGATATCGGCCTCGGGCCAGTTCGGACGGTCGGTCATCGGGATCGACAAGATGTCGTCCAGGCTGGCCCGGCCGCGTGACTTAAGCTCGTCCTGGCGCGCCGCCACATCGACCTGGTGATAATGTAGGGCGTGCAGGGTGGCGGCCGTCGGCGACGGCACCCACGCGGTGTTGGCACCGGCCATCGGATGTCCGACTTTCTGCTCCAGCATGTCCGCCATGCGATCGGGCATGGCCCACATGCCCTTGCCGATCTGGGCATGGCCGGGCAGGCCGCATTGAAGTCCTACGTCGACATTCCAGTCCTCGTAGGCCTTGATCCAAGGCTCGGCCTTCATATCCGCTTTGCGGATCATCGGTCCCGCCTCCATGGAGGTATGAATTTCGTCACCGGTGCGGT
>MDTE01139753.1_pt1 | contig 22100 bp, 21 predicted proteins | sample 811231 | NCBI WGS metagenome assembly MDTE01 (sample SAMN05326651, study PRJNA326480) | marine metagenome | isolation source: seawater | place: Indian Ocean: Red Sea | collected 2010 | reverse complement strand
TTTGCATGCCAGGCATTATCCATAGGCGGCATCCATGTAAGCATCGATGAAAGCAAACTCACGTCTTTATCCATCTTCATAGAACCATCCATTGGCATTTCCATAGTCATGTTATCGGAAAAAGGTAAAGTGCCCATATGCCATCCCATACCAAGTATGTAGAACCATGACGTTAATAGAACAACAATAACTCCTACATATACAGTCATTCTATCTTTGAGTGGAATATCCTGAGCTAGAATTTCATCTTTATCTTTCATACTGTAAAAAAAACGACCCATGATTTTAGGTCATGGGTCGAAAATTTAGTTTTATTAACCTACTTCAACAGCAGTTTGTTTTGCTCCACCATCCATATAAACAAATGGCGAGCTTAACCCATTGCCGCCTTCAAAAGAATGATTTATACCGTGGTCGTTATAAGTCATCTTAGACGCTCTGCTGACAGTAATAGGGAACGGAGGTGCTACAGCCAATGGTGTATCATGCACCATGACAGGTCTTCCTGCTGCTCCACCTAACTGCTCCATCTTGTTTTCTCCGTATCCATGAACGATCAAATGTCTGTGAGGTGAGTGTTCCTTAAAGCTAATTTCAGCCGACCTTGTCGGTAAAAACTCACGAGGTCCACCCTCTTTCCCCTTAACAAGACTAGCAACAACACCTAAATGTCCTCCATGTATACCATGGTAAGCTTCTTTCAAAGCTTGGTGTTGTGAGCTACTTGCATTGTCATCGATGTATACCGCTACTTTAAAACCGCCCTTAAGCAGATTTTCAGGTGCATGTAAAAACATAGCAACTTTTAAGCCACTTACATCTACATCACCAACATGACCTTTTTCAATATTCCAACCAAGTAATGCTGTGCAATAACCTTTGGTTGGATCTAACAATAACAAACAAGGGCATATTGTTTCACATGTACATGACTCAAAATATGTACCTTTAAGATACATGCTATGTACTCCACTAGCCGCTTCGGCATCTTCTGACTTAAACATTGACCCAACAATTGGAGTTGCAGCTGCAACTGTCGCAAGTCCTTTCATAAACTCTCTTCTCGAATCAGAGATTTTAGAAAGCAAACTTCTCTTTGTATTTTCTGACATGTCAGATCTCCTTTGTATATTAGTAATTACTAATATTTTATTCAAAACTAACGCTTAAACAAAATATTGTCTATCTAGATTATTATAAATTTTTTAAGTTTCATAGAAATTTTAGAGAAATATTTAAAATCAGCTCAAATTTATAAGGAAATACATATATTTTTTTGTATAATGGAGGATACGACTCAACTAGGGGGGCGCATGAGAAATTTAACAATATTTACAATGTTGATGCTGACCGTGGTTTTAACTTCTTGTGGTAGTGGTGTTGGTACACCACCAACGAGTTATACTGCAAAGGTATATCCTACAGAAGGTAACTTCGAGGATTTTACTACGCATGGTCCATTTTCATCAAGAGATGAGTGCACATCAAAAGCCCAAGAAATGGGTGCAGCTGCATATTCTTGTGATCCAGCATCTCCTGCAAAATAAATTATTTATCAACCACTCAGAATTATCTGAGTGGTTGATTTCTAATTAGTATTTACTTATAAAATCAGATACTAGCTTATGTGTTGCCAGTGTCACATTGCCAATTATGCCGTTATTAACTGATACCCCGTCAACTTCAATAATAGGGGCGATTGGGTTTGTTGAGCTAGAACACCATATTTCATCGGCTGATTTAATTTCTCCTTTAGTTACCTCAGACTCTTCAACATGATATTTATTAGATTGGAGCAATTCTAATATAAGATTCCTTGTAACACCTGATAATAATTCATTGCCTAGCCTCGGAGTATATACTTTATTATCTTTTACAAAAAAGATATTACTAGCAGATCCTTCTGTTACTTTATCATTGTGTATTAGTATGGTTTCATACATTCCTTGTTTTGCTGCATGATTTTTTAATAAAACATTTCCAAGAAGAGAGGTGCTTTTTATATTTGCTCTTCTCCACCTATAATCCTCATGAATAATTGCCTTAAATCCATTTTTAATTTCTTCAAATGTATAAGGTTTAGAGAATTGACCCATAACAAGAACACTTGGATCAATTTTTGATTGATAAATATGTTGACGATCAGCATGTATTCCACGCGTAATCTGTATATAAATAAAATGGTTACGATATTTATTTTTACTGATGATTTCAGCTATTATTTCTTTAATTCTAAATTCATTTGAAAATTTTTTTATTTCTATCATAGCAAGACTATTATCTAGTCTTGATAGATGCTTATCCAATAAAAAGGGTTTTCCATTATATACTGGTATCAGTTCGTATACGCCATCACCAAATAAAAAACCCCGGTCCATCACAGAAATTTTTGCTTCTTCTTTGGTAACGAAGCTTCCATTCAAATATATTTGTTCTTGCATAAATTCTAAAAGACATGAAGTATAGAGTCTACAGTCCTCCTATAGAAACTTCCTTCCTTGATATCTTCTAACGCTATTAATTTAGCTCTAGAAACAACTTCACCATTAAGTTTTATAACAGTGAATCCCAGCGCAGTATTTTTTGAAATAGGTGCTACTATATTTTGATCTATAACAAATGATATTTTGATATTCTTTTTCTGCCTTCGGGGTATGGAAATATAAAAATCTTCTTCAACTCCCAGCTTTATCTCTCTTTTTTCACCATTATAAATTCTAGCGTTATGCACTAGTTCTTGTTTTTTATAAAGTTTATGTGTCTCATAGAATCTAAAACCATATTCTAAAAGAGCCTTAGTTGAATCTATTCTATAGTCAGGTGTTTTTGCCCCTAGTACCACAGTGATGAGTCTCCTATTCCCTCTTTTTGATGAAGCTGCTAAGCAGTAACCAGCTCTTTTTGTGAAACCGGTTTTAATTCCATCAACTCTATCATCCATAAATAATAATTTATTTCTTGAATATTGTTTTATCTCATTAAAAACATATTCTTTTTGACTATACAATCGATAGTACTCGGGAAATTTTTTTATTAATGCTCTAGATAAAACTGCAATATCCCTAGCAGAAGTATAAAGATCTTTATGAGGCAAGCCTGTTGGGTTTGTATAATTAGTATTTTTAAGCCCTAGATTATCAGCTAACTGATTCATATATATCGAAAATGTATCAATATCACCTGATATATGTTCTGCCATTGCAACGCTAGCATCATTCCCTGAACTAGTCACAATTCCTTGAAGTAGGTCAGTTACTTTAACTTTTTTACCTACCTCTATAAACATCTTAGAGCCTCCCGTCTTCCATGCTTTTTCACTAATTAAAACTTCATCATCCAGTCTCATAGAACCATCCCTTAATTCTAAAAAAGCAATATATGAGGTCATAATTTTTGTGATGCTAGCAGGTGGTAATGGTAAATCCGCATTTTTAGATGCGATAATAGCGCCACTACTAAAATCCATAATAACGTATGATTCAACATTGAGTTTAGGTGGCTTTGGTATTGGTGCCGCAAAAACAAATGAATGTTGAGCAATTCCTATACAAAAAAATGCAGTTAATATAATACTTTGGATAAGTTTTCTCATAAACATCAGAGATTATAACATATTATAAATTTCATCACCGCCCCGTTTTTTCTAATTTAATTTTCTCTCCAAGAAAATAAACTGCCAATGCATACAATCTGCTTCTATTGTACCGGGTGATCACATAAAAGTTTTTATGCCCAAACTTATAAGCCATACCTTCTTTTTCTTTAAACCTAATAATAGATAAAAGGTCGTCATTGGATAAATCTGAAACCGACTTTATGTTCTTACTTACAAAAAAATGATATGGGGTAACAGGTTTATATGATTTTTTTGACTGGTTAAATACTATTGAAGAAGATTGCTCTGGATAGGTTATATCTGTCATAACCAATTTATCCTGTTGCCAACCATTTTTATTTAAATAATTAGCCACGCTTCCGATGACATCTGCATTTGATTCCCATAAATTTATAATATTGTCATCATTAAAATCTATTGCAAAATTTCTATAGCTGCTTGATATAAATTGAGGTTTACCTAAAGCTCCAGCATAGGAACCCTTAATCTCAGATGGATTGAAATTATTTTCAGAACACATGAGAAGAAAGTTTATAAGTTCAGTCTTATAAAACTTAGCTCTTCTTCCCTTATTTGGGCCAAGTGATAGAGAAGCTAAAGTATCAAACGTCTTAAATGTTCCTGTTTTCAATCCAAACTTACTTTCAATTCCTATAATAGCTACAATTATTTCAGGAGGAACTCCAAACCTAATTGAAGCCTTCCTCAAGATTCTTTCATTTTCATTCCAAAATACAACTCCACCGTTTGATAAACTTTTATTAACAAATAAGTTTTTATAATTTATGCATCCTTTTTCTTTTTTTGTGCAACCATTCCAAGTCAATGTCCTTTCGGGAGCTTTTTTAAAAAACTTAGTTAATCTATTTTCTGGAGTAATTTCATCAAACAACCTTCTTAATTTATTTTCATCATAGTTATGAGTTTCTTTCATAAAAGTTATAAAATCTTTTACATCCTTATTGTTGTAAGTATTATCGTCTGCAAAAGAATTGGTAAAAAATAAAACAAAACAGAATATTAATATTTTTCTCATTTATTTCCTCAAAATACGTTGATGTGACTTTATTGACATTATAATTCCTATTGATGCAAATAAAGTTACCATAGAGGTTCCACCATAACTCATAAATGGTAGTGGAGCTCCTACTACAGGCAATAGTCCTATAACCATACCAACATTAACAATTACATATAGAAAAATTGTAAGACTGAGTGTGCCTGTAAGAACCCTTCCAAAATTATCAGTAGCTTTTATTGAAATACCAAGACCACGCAATGCAATGAAAAGATAGAGAATCATAAGTATGAGAGTGCCTAAAAAACCAAACTCCTCTCCAAACGCAGAAAAAATAAAGTCTGTTGAATGTTCTGGTAAAAATTCAAGTTTAGACTGAGTTCCCCCTAAAAAACCTTTACCAAAAATACCTCCGGATCCTAATGCAATTTTCGACTGCATAAGGTGATACCCAGATCCAAGTGGATCAGATTCAGGACTGAAGAAGGTTAAAACTCTCTGTTTTTGGTAATCATGCAAATTTATCCACAACAATGGTATCAACGCTGCTAAACTAATCGTAGCACCAATAAAAAACCTCCAAGACATACCAACAAGCAGTATTGCAACAGCACCAGACATACCAATTAAAAGCGCTGTTCCTAAATCTGGTTGTTTAATTATTAGAAGCATTGGTATAACCACAAAAATTGAGCCAATTACCAAATAAATAAATCTTGGTGGAAGAGGTTTGTCTGAATAATACCAGGCCAACATCAATGGAACAAAAATCTTCATAAGTTCGGAAGGTTGAAATCTTAAAAAATATAAATCAAGCCATCTTCCTGCTGACTTACCAACACCAAAAAATATCACGAGAATGAGAAGAAAAAGAGTTAAAGTATATAAAATTGGAGCAAATAATCTGAAGGTATCCGGATTAATTTGTGCCAGAAAAACCATAGCAGTTAACCCAATCAAAATTCTGACTATCTGTTTTATTACAAGATTAGAATCTCCACCAGTATTACTGTAGATGGTAATCAAACCTATGACAGTGACAGTCATAACCAAAACAAAGAGTTTTGTATCTACGCGGAATAAAGCAGAAAAACCTGAAATTAATCTTTGTTTTTGTTCACCTGGAGTTATTACTCTCATTTTTGTGCCACCGTTTCTTTATTTGATACATATTTCTTTATAATCTTATGTGCTATTGGTGCTGCTGTACTTGAACCTCCACCTCCATGTTCAACTATCACCACTACCACTATCTCAGGATTTTTATAAGGTGCATAACTAATAAATAAAGCATGATCCTGGAGTGATTTCTTTTGTGATTTACCAGCATCCAAAGAATATACTTGCGCTGTTCCAGTTTTGCCTGCGATTACCATATTATTTATTTTTCTTAGACCAGCTGCTGTTCCCGCATTAGCATCATTTACAACTCTCCACATAGCATGTTGTACTATTTTAAGATGCTCTTCGTCTTCAATCGTAACTTCATATTTGTTTTGCTCATACTCATATTTTTTATATTCATTCGTTTTGATATCTTTATAGCCAAGCAATAGATGTGGAGTAAAAGTTTGACCATCATTTGCAATAATAGATGTTGCTAGCGCAAGTTGAATAGGAGTAGCTAAAAAAAATCCTTGCCCTATTCCTACATTCAGAGTTTCTCCCGGATACCATGGCAAACCTTTTACCCTTCTTTTCCAGGCTCTATCAGGTATTAGGCCAGATGCTTCCCCTAATAAATCAATGTATGTTCTTTCACCAAACCCATATTTGTCTATCTCATCACTAATTATATCAATACCCGTTAATTCAGCGACTCTATAAAAAAAGACATCACAAGATTGAGTAAGACCATAAGATAAATCTGTCCCTCCATGCCCTTCTTTTTTCCAACAGCCAAAAGGACGTTTATTATTCTTTAATTTATAAGAGCCAGAACAATTGAAGCTAGTTTTATCATCTATAATATCCTCATCAAGTGCTATTAAGCCCACAAAAGGTTTTAACGTTGATCCTGGAGGATATTGTCCTGCAATAACACGGTTTATTAGTGGTCTTTCTTCTCTAGTCAACAATTCTTGATAATCCTTGGTGGAAATAGATTTGGTAAAAAGATTTGTATCATACCCAGGAGCACTGACAAAAGTTAAAATATCCCCATTTTTTGGATTCATTACAACAATTGCTCCTTCCTTTTCTTTCATTAATTCATATGCATATATTTGTAAATCTAAGTCAATGGTCAAATAAATATCAAGCCCTCTCTTAGGTTTATTCGTTTTTAAGGTCCTTATGATTTCACCCTGGACATCAGTTTCAAGCCTCTCGAATCCTGGTTCACCAACTAAGAGGTTTTGGTAAAAACGCTCTATGCCAATTTTTCCGACATCAGTCATCCCTTCATAAATTTTTACAACTTTTGAATCAAGATCATTTTCTGAGACCTTAGACACATAACCAACAACATGAGATGTTTCTAGAGGATGAAGATATTTTCTCTTAAGTTTAGGCATTAACTCAAGCTCAGGTATTACATGTTGATCTACTGATATTTTAGAAAATTCCTCTAGAGAAATATTTTCCTTTATTGTTATATCTTTAAGTTTTCTATCAGAAAACTGGGCCTCAATAATTTCACGTTCTTTTTCATCTATAGAAAGAACCTTTTCTAGATTATCAAAAAAAACTTTCTTATTTTTTACCCTCTCTTTTTTAGCTATTAAATCAAAAGTATTAAAATTCTTCGCTATTTCTTTTCCATTTCTATCATATATAAGACCTCTTGGAGCTTGAATTGGCCTAATTTTAATCCGATTATTTTCGGCTTTAACTAGATAATATTCATGATTAGTCACTTGTAGCTCATATAATTTAAAAACAAAGAGAACAAAAACAGCTGTTATTGATATTGCAGCTATTATAGCTCTAATTTTATGAGAGTGGCGTTCTTCTTCTGAATCACTAACTCGATCCCAGCTATATTTTTCTTCAATTTTTTGTCTCTTTCTGATAGAGTCTATGCGAGCTTTTGTTTTCATTTGTTAATTATAGATGACATTAATTATAATGATGTCAATAAACGTTAGACAGGATTAATTATGTTTAGTTTAGAAACAATTCCTATATTTCTTGGTTTCATAGGGCTTATTGTAGCATATGCTTTATATAAGTTTATTTTGGGATTTTCTCCTGGTTCAGGCAAAATAGTTGAGATTTCAGATGAAATTCATAAGGGAGCAATGTCATTTATTAAAAAGGAATATTCCATTCTGTTCTCTTTTTCATTAATTCTAATCGTAGGTATATATATTGGTTTAGGATTTGGCAGCACTTTGGCGTTCATAGTAGGAGCTTTTTGCTCGTCAATAACTGGATTTATAGGGATGTACACATCAACAAAGGCAAACGTTAGAGCAACAAATGCTGCTCATGAAAAAGGAATAGCAGAGAGTTTGACGGTTGCTTTTTTTGGTGGCTCTATAATGGGTTTAACAGTTGCAGCCATGGGATTATTAGGCTTGGGTTTTCTGTATCTTCTTTTTGGTGGAGACCCTGAAACTGCCTCTGTAATTCATGGGTTTGGTATGGGGGCATCAACAGTTGCTCTTTTTTCACGTGTTGGAGGTGGCATATATACAAAATGTGCTGATGTTGGTTCGGATTTGGTTGGTAAAGTTGAAGCAGGAATACCAGAAGATGATCCTAGAAACCCGGGTGTTATAGCAGATAATGTTGGTGATAATGTTGGTGATGTTGCTGGAATGGGGTCAGATATTTTTGAATCCTATTGTGGCTCAATTATTGCAAGTATTGCTATTGCATCAACATTAAGCATTGAAATGATTAATAATTTAGGAGATAGGAGTTTATTGATGTTTCTTCCTTTGGGCCTTGCATCACTCGGTATCATTTGTTCAATTTTTGGAATATTAATTGTAAAAGTTTTTTCTCAAAAAGAACTACGATCTGCGTTAAGATCAGGAACTTTTTCAGCAGCTCTAACTTTCATAATTTTATCATTCTTTGTCATATCCTCATTAGGCTTAAATCTGAATCTTTGGATTGCTGTATTGTCTGGAGCAATTGGAGGAATTATCATTGGTTTAATTACAGAATTTTACACAGGCGGATCGCCTGTAAATAAAATTGCACAGCAAGGTGAAACTGGTTCTGCAACAGTTATAACAACTGGTCTTGCTGTAGGTTTAGAATCTGTTGTTGTTCCAATTATATCTATCGTCACAATTATTTTTGTTTCAAATTATTTTTCTGGTCTCTATGGAGTTGCTATAGCTGCAGTTGGTATGCTTGCTACTGTTGGAATTACAATGGCAATAGATGCGTATGGCCCGGTTGCTGATAACGCTGGTGGTATAGCAGAAATGGCAGGCCTTGGTGAAGAAACAAGGAAAATAACGGATAATCTTGACGAGGTTGGAAATACTACTGCAGCTATTGGAAAAGGATTTGCGATTGGTGCAGCTGCTTTAGCAGCTCTTGCAATTATTACAGCCTTTATTGAGGAAGTTAATCATACTCGCCTTAATCAGGGAAGAGAAAGTGTTGAACTTCTTCTAACCGATACTAATGTTCTGGTTGGTTTATTTTTGGGTGGTATGGTTCCATTCTTAGTTGGTTCTTTAACTATAAGAGCCGTCGGAGATGCTGCTCATGAAATGATTAATGAAATTAGAAGACAATTCAGAGAAATTCCAGGCTTACTAGAAGGGACTGGTAAACCAGATAATAATAAGTGTATAGAAATTGCCACTACTGCAGCATTAAGAAAAATGGTGTTGCCTGGGTCACTAGCAGTCTTCACACCAGTTATTATTGGATTTGCATTTGGACCTGAAATGCTTGGTGGATTATTAGGTGGAGGTTTAATTAGCTGTGTTTTATTAGCACTAACCATGTCTAATGCTGGTGGCGCATGGGATAATGCAAAAAAATTTGTAGAAAAAGGTAATTTGGGCGGAAAAGGTTCTGAAGTACATAAAGCAACAGTTGTTGGCGATACTGTGGGAGATCCGTTAAAGGACACATCTGGACCATCTATGAACATATTGATTAATGTAATGGCCATAGTTAGTTTGGTAATAGCACCATTATTATAGGAGATCAAATGTGAATATATTATTTTTAGGCGCTCCTGGATGCGGTAAAGGCACTCAATCAAAAATCTTGATTGAAAAACATGGGATTCCCCAAATTTCAACTGGGGATTTACTTAGAGAAGAAATTAAAGCTGGTTCAAACCTAGGTAAAGAACTCCAAGACATAATGTCGTCTGGAAAATTTGTTAGTGATGAGTTAGTTCTCTCTCTAGTCTCAAAAAAAATTATGCAAGATGAGTGTAAAAAAGGGTTTATTTTAGATGGATACCCGAGAAATATTTCACAAGCAAAAAGCCTTGATTCATTATTTTTAGAAAAAAATATTAAACTTGAATATGTATTTCTAATTGATGTTCCTTTTGACAATCTTATTAAGAGATGTACAGGTCGATTATTATGCACAACATGTGATTACATTGGCAATATGGATAAAGGCGAAAAAGTTGGAGACAAATGTGAAAATGGCGAGCTATATCAAAGAGAAGATGATAAGGAAGAAACTGTCAAAAAAAGGCTTGATGTCTATCAAGAACAAACTGCACCAATAATAGAGTTTTATGATAAGAAAAATATCTTACATACCATTGGTGGTCAAAAAGAGCCATCCCAAATTTCAGAAGAAATCCTGAAGATTCTTACCAGTTAATTTGTTCATTATTTATTGAAAAACATAAGTTATCGTCTATCTTTTTAGATGATATAATCATTTGAATTATGGGAAGGTTATTCGAAAATTTAACTAGTTTTAGCAAAACTATTATGTTGTTTGCTTTGATGACAATATATTCTCCAGCTAAGTCTGATTTATTGCCTGATTTTGAGCTGCCTGATTTTGAGCTGCCTGATTTTGAGCTGCCTGATGTAGAATTGACTGATTTAAATATTATCTACATGCTTGAAGAAGGACCTAAATGGTTCCCAAAACCCTATAAAATTCCAATTGATCAGGGCTCCTTAAATTCTCTAGAAAATTTTAATCGTATAGAACCTGGGCTGACCCGTGAACAAGTTAAGTTTTTATTAGGTACTCCAACAATTGTTGATGCGTTTCATTCTGACAGATGGGATTATGTGTATTTTGATAGAAAACAATCTGGCATTGAAAAGGCAAAAAGAGTTACTATTTTTTTTAAAAATGAAAAAGTTTCAGAAGTTTATGACCAACATAAACTTGTAAAGCAACAAGGAAGAAAAAATAATCTGGTATTTGAAGGTGCACCCATAATAGAAAAAATTCCAGAAGATGCACAGCTTGCTTATCAAGAAATTGTCTTAGCTAGAAGAGAAGATTTCTTGAATTCAAGAAGTGAAAATAAATTACCTATTTGTATTGGCAATGATGCAGAATTTGAAAGCTTTCAAGAGGAAAGAACACTTGTAAATGCTGAAGAAGATGCTCTTGAAATACGTTCAGACGAACAGAGTCAAGATGAAGCCGGAGTTTTCTATGCATCAGGTAGCGTGGAAATAGAAAGATCAGAAGATCTAATTAAATCAGATACAGCAGAATTCAATTCAGAAACTGGAGTACTAACTGCATATAACAATGTGAAATATTTGCGTGATAATTTGAGCGTTACTGCTAATGGAGGTGGTTATAACAGTCAAACAGGAACGGTAAATTTTAACCAGGCAAAATATAATTTTCCATCACTAGACCACCCTGGAGCTGGTAAAGCTAATGACATATTTATTGACGAGGAAGGTGTAGTTCATCTTACCCCTTCGACTTATACTACATGTTCTTTATTAAGTCCTGATTGGGAATTAGATGCTTCAAAGACTGAATTATATAGAGCCGATGATCGTGGACACTCATATAATTTATTATTCAAATATAAAAATATACCCTTACTCTACACGCCTTTCTTAAGTTTTCCATTAAGCCAAAAAAGGCATTCTGGATTTCTATATCCTACGATAGGAAGTTCTGGAGAAAGTGGCACAGTTCTGTCCACTCCTTACTATTTAAACCTAGCTCCAAATTATGACCTTACTTTTACTCCAACAAATTTTTCAGGTAGAGGCCAGATGCTAGAGTTTGAAATGAGACATAAATCAGAATTTAGTACTACCGAAATAGAATTAGCAAACCTTGCAAGTGATAATGTAAAAAGAAAAAGCAGACATGCTTTTTTTATTAGAGATAATAGATCTCTATTAAATAATTTAGAATTAATAAAGAATGAATATGTAGGGACCTTAATGGAAACAAATATCAATGTAGGTGGTGTATCTGATAAAACCTACTTTGATGATTTTGGTAACACAGTTAGTCGAGTAGGACGTTCACATATTTTACGCAGAGCAGAGTTTTTAAGATCTGATTACGGTACTTTTGGTTCTATGAGTACAAGAATAATGACTGAAGGTTATCAAATTGCAAAAGATGGTTTATATGAGCAATATAAACGTGTTCCTCAAATTAAATTTTCTTATAATTCACCAAGAAAAAATGAGGATTTAGCATATAATTTCGATGCGGAAATTGTTAGATTTGATCATACTCTAGCTAGTAAAGTAACAGGTACACGCTATACTCTTTATCCTTCAATTGAATACCCTATTAGACAAGCAGGATGGGAAATAATACCAAAAATTGGAGCAAAATATACAAGTTACAGTCTTTCAAATAATGCAAAAACTAGTATAACAAGAAGTACCTCTATTCTGAGTTTATACGGTAAAATGATTTTTGAGAAAAAAACTGGAGAATCTTTTTTTCAAACTCTAGAACCACAGATGTATTTTTTGCATATCCCTGTCGGCAATCAAGACGACATACCATTATTTGATAGTGGCGAAACAGATTTTAAATATACATTATTTTCGGAAAATAAATTTTATGGAGAAGATCGTCTAAACGATGCTAAGCAATTAACTTTAGCAGTTACATCACGATTATTAGATACATCTAGTGGAAATGAACTTTTAACTGGCACAATTGGCCAAATATTCTATCTTGATGATAGAACTGTCCATTTAACATCTAGTACTACTAATCATTCTGATAGCTCTAATATAATAGGTGTTGTTAATGCAAGACTTGCTGACTATTGGCGACTCTCTGGCTATACAGAATTTAATCCCCACGCTGGATACGGTGACAAAAATCAAATACGCTTATCATTCATCCAGCCATATGGAAAACAACAAAAGATTTTTAACTCAAGTTATAGGTTCGCAAGGGGTTCACAAGAAGAAATAGATCTTTCTGGTGTATTTCCAGTAAACAATCAATTATCTTTAGTTGGTAAAATGAATTATTCCTTCAATAATGGAAGAAGCAATAAAGAAGAAACTTTAGAAAAAATGTTTGGCTTTGAATATGAGAGTTGTTGCTATGGATTAAAATTTGTTGTTAGAGATTATTGGAATGGAACTAAAACTGATAATGCATTTTATTTTGAATTCCTTCCTAAAGGCCTTGCCACCTCAACTAATAAAACCGCTGAAGTATTAAGACAAGGTATTTTAGGGTATCAAGACTCTTTTGATTATTAATATGAAAAAAAGAATTTATCAAAAATTACTTTTATTTGTATTTATAATCATAATGACCACTACATTTACACACTCTTCTGAAGTAAAAAAAGATGAAATTATTGCTGTAGTTAATGATCAAGTAATTTTACGGTCAGATGTTGATGAAGAAATAAAAAAAATTGAACAAAGTGTTTTAGTCAAAGAATTTGCTAATTTAACTGAAAGAGAAATTTTAGATAAAATACTGGAAAAAATGATTTTAGATAATTTGTTAATACAAGCAACAAAAAGATTTGGTATAAATATCTCTGATATTGCTGTTGAAAATGCACTAAAACAAATAGCAGAAAAAGAAAACGTTTCTTTGAATCAATTAAGAACAAATATAATTAATTCTGGAAAAAACTATCAGCAATATGTTGAAGACCTAAGAGCAAAAATTGCAGTAGATGAATTATTTAGAACTCAATTTTATTCTAGAATTAGAGTTTCAAATGATGAAATAGAAAATTTTTTAAAGAATGAAAAATTGCCAGGCACTGTTGAATCTGAATATGATATTTCAGAATTAGTTATTCTTGATGAATCAAAGTCTTTAGACAAGTTTGACATAGATAAACTTTCTAGTGATATAAATACATTTGGGTTTGAAGAAGCTAAAAATAAATATAAAAATTTTAATATAGAAATTAAGCATCACGGAAAAACTAAGGAAAGTGGGCTTCCAGATATTTTTGTAAAAGCACTAAAAGGAATAAATACCAACTCTTATACAAAAGTTATAGAAAGCGGAATAGGTTATCACATATTAAAACTAAATAATAAAGAAGGTGCTGGGCAGGTATTCATAAATGAATACAAAGTTTATCACATTCTATTGACGCCTGATGTAATGACAACAGAAAAGGAAATTCAAGAAAAATTATTTGAACTAAGAAATGAAATAAAAAGCTTAGATGAGTTTATAAATTTTGCAAAAAGATATTCAGAAGATAAAGCTTCAGGTGTTAAAGGTGGAGATTTAGGTTGGGTTAGAGTTAATTCACTTGTAAAAGAGTTTTCTGATGTAATGATGAAAACGCCAGTTAAGAAAATAAGTGACCCATTTAAAAGCAGATTTGGCTGGCATATCCTCTATCTTGAAAATATTAGATCTATAGATGACACTGATGCAAGAATGAAAAAAAATGCTGCACATCAAATCAGAATAATCAAAGCCCAAAGAGAAAGAGAAGATTGGGTTGCAAAATTAAGGGAACAAGCCTACATAGAAATAAAGGACTTTTAATTAATGACAAAAATTGCTGTAACACTTGGTGAACCTGCTGGAATAGGCCCAGACATAGGAGTGATGCTCGCAGAAAAAGGTATTCTAGACAAAAATTTTATTGTTATAACTGATCCTGACCTAATTCTATCAAGTGCAAAAAAATTAAAAAAAAATATAGCGGTTAATATCTTAGATGATATAAATTCTAAAACCATTTCTAGCAAAAATAAGATTAACATTTTACCTATAAAATTAAATGTTAAAAATACCCCAGGAAAAATGAATCCCAAAAACTCACCATTTGTAATAAGTGCTATAGAGACAGCAGCTAATCTATGCCTCAAAAAGAAATGTTCTGCAATGGTAACTGGACCAATAAGTAAATCAGTACTCAATCAAGCAGGTTATGCTATATCAGGACATACAGAATACCTAGCGAAAATGTGCAAAACAAAATCTGTTATGATGCTTATGAATGAAGAAATGAAAGTTGCACTACATACTACACATGTACCATTGAAGAATGTAAATAAATACATTACAAAAAAAAGCTTAATACAAACAATTGAAATTATACACAATGATTTAATAAATAAATTTCATATCAAAGATCCTAGTATATTGGTAACAGGATTGAATCCACATGCTGGAGAAAATGGTTATCTAGGATTAGAAGAAAAGACTATCATTTCACCTCTTATAAAGAAATTACAAAAGAAAAAGTTTAAAATAGATGGACCTTGCCCTGCAGATACTGCCTTTCTTAAAAAAAATATCGAAAAATATGATGTAATTCTGACAATGTATCATGACCAAGGACTGCCAGTTATTAAATTTAAAGATTTCAAAAAAACTGTCAATATTACCTTGGGCTTACCTATAGTTAGAGTGTCAGTTGATCATGGCACTGCTCTTGAACTTGTTGGGAGTAAAAAAATTGACTCCTCAAGTTTCATAGAAGCATTGAATGTAGCTAAAAAATTTTCCTAATGATTTTTTTAAAGAAAAGACTAGGACAACATTTTTTAAAAGACAATAATATTATTAATAAAATTGTTAGATACATTAATCCATTATCTAATGATTCTTTTATAGAAATAGGGCCAGGGAATGGAGCCCTGACTTTGCCATTATCAAAAAAAATAAAATCTTTAAAAATAGTAGAAAAAGACAAAAGACTAATACCTAATCTTAAAAAGATATTTACAGATAGCCATCTGGTAAAAATTATTAATGAAGATATCTTGAAGTATAATTTTAAAAAAAATGTATCTACCAATACAAGATTAGTAGGTAATTTACCATATAATATTTCTACAGAGATTATCTTTAGAATTATTGAAGCTGCTGAAAAAATAAAAGATTCACATTTTATGCTACAGAAAGAAGTTGTTAATCGAATGATTGCAAAATCAGGAACTAAAGAATATGGTCGTTTAAGTATTATGACTCAAGTTTATTTTGACATAAAAAAACTTTTTGATATACCACCCACAGTTTTCCGTCCCCAACCAAAGGTGATGTCTTCATATGTCCGTCTGATACCTAAGAAATACAGTTTTAAAAACAAAAATCATGAAAAAAAATTCAAGGAAATTGTAACTGCAGCCTTTATTGGTAGAAGAAAAATGATTAAATCCAGTTTGAAGGACTCCGTTAGTGAAAAAGATTTTATTAAACTAGATATAGACGTTAATTTAAGGCCAGAAGACTTAACTGTGTATGACTTCTTAAAAATAGCAGATATTTTATGAAAAAATTTTTTTGCCTAACACTATTTATTATCTCAATATATTATTTTGTTGAATTCTTTTCATGGTATCTAAGTGATGAAAAAATTCTAATGGAACAAGCATTGCTGCTTGCAATGAGTGCAAGCTTACCATTATTTCTAATGATAATTTTAACCCATATTTTTTTCTATCCAAAAAATAGTAATGATCATGCAAAAGTTATTTCGTTTCCACCAATAATAATGTTGTTTTCTGCTAATTTAGGTTTTTTCATAGGGGCTATAAACCGCTATCACTATCAAATTTATGAATTTTCTATATATTTTGATTTTCTAAGATTACCTTTGCTTGGAATTTCTTTAATATTTCTAGGAATTATTATAATTCATTTAGCTATAAAACAATTTTATAAAATTAACGAAGATCCAATGCCTACAACTTCATCACAAAATCTTATTGAAAAAAATATATATCAACTGACCAGAAATCCTATGTATTTGGGACTTTTAATTTTTCAAATTGGACTAGGAATATCTCTTAAATTTATTCATATAACATTGTTTGCCGTGATGACATTTGTTATTTTTGATTTTTTTGTTATCAGAAGAGAGGAAATTTATCTTGAAAAAAAATTTAAAGAAGAGTATTTGATATACAAAAGTAAGGTGAGAAGATGGTTATGAAACCTCTTTTAATTTACTACTCTTTGTAATTGTAACTTCATCACCTTTTAATCCAATGTTAATAAATTTCTGATTTTTAAATTCATCACTAAGCATCTTCTTTGAAATTTCATTCTCAACTAAAGTTTGTATTTTTCTCTTGATTGGACGAGCACCAAAAATAGGATCGTATCCTTTCTTTGCAATATGCTTGATTACTTTTTTATCTACACTAACTTTTAAATTAGTCATTTCATGTATTCTATCTTTCAATAAATTAATTTGAGTCTCTGTAATTTTCTCAATATCATTCTCATCGAGAGGTTTAAAGGCTACAACATCATCAATGCGATTTAAAAATTCTGGCCTGAAATGATTTTCTAGTTCTTCCTTAATACTTTTTCTTATATCTTCAAATTTCTCATCATAATTAGAAGATAAATGTCCTATATTGGATGTCATAATGATAATTGTATTTTTAAAATCAACTATACGACCTTGCCCATCAGTCAATCTTCCATCATCAAAAAGTTGAAGTAATAAATTTAGAACTTCTGGATGAGCTTTTTCAATTTCATCCAGCAATATAACTGAATAAGGTTTTCTCCTGACATCTTCAGTTAAGCAACCTCCTTGCTCATAACCTACATAGCCGGGAGGAGCTCCTACCAATCTCGATGCATTATGTTTCTCTGTATATTCAGACATATCTATTCTTATTAATGAATCTTCAGAATCGAATAGAAAATTTGATAGTTGCTTTGATAACTCTGTTTTTCCTACACCTGTTGGTCCCAAAAATAAGAAAACGCCATTGGGTTTACTTGGATCTGCAATTCCAGCTCTCGACCTTCTTATTGCATTTGCGATAGCTGAAATTGCTTTATCCTGACCTATAACATATTTTGATAAAGATTCTTCTATTTTAAGCAGTCTCTCTTTTTCGCTTTGTAAAATTGTATTCACTGGTACCCCTGTCCATCTGGATACAATATCTGCAACTATGTCATCTGTAACTTTATTTCTAAGTAACTTCAATTCACTTACGTCTCTTTTATCTGAGGATTTTATCTCATTCTCTATTTCAGGTATTAATCCGTATTGCAGTTCTGACATTTTTACCAAATCATTTTTTCTTTTTGCATTCTCTAAGTCCTGTTTAGCGCTCTCAAGTTTAGTTTTTAGATTCTTAGCTCCTAATACCAAGTTTTTCTCTGCAACCCAAATTTTTTCTAGAGAATCATATTCCTTTGATAATTCTGAAAGGTTTTTTTCTAAGACCTCTTTCCTTTTATCAGATTCTTTATCAGCATCTTTTTTTAGCGCCTCTATTTCAATTTTAAGCTGTATAATTTTTCTATCTAATCTATCCATTTCTTCTGGTTTTGAATCAATTTCCATACGTATTAAACTAGCTGCCTCATCTATCAAATCTATTGCTTTATCAGGTAAATTTCTGTCTGTTATATATCGGGCCGATAGGTTGGCAGCTGATATTAAAGCTGTATCAGTCACGGTAACTCCATGATGAATTTCATATCTTTCTTTTAATCCTCTGAGTATCGCAACTGTGTCTTCTACGCTAGGTTGATTTATTAGAACTTTTTGAAACCTTCTCTCTAATGCAGCATCTTTTTCAACATATTGTCGATATTCATCTAGGGTTGTGGCGCCTATGCAATGCAGTTCCCCTCTTGCAAGAGCTGGTTTGAGCATATTCCCAGCATCCATAGAGCCTTCAGCTTTCCCGGCACCAACCATAGTATGTAACTCATCAATAAATATTATAAATTCATCCTTATGTTTGGTTATTTCTTTTAAAACATTTTTTAATCTTTCTTCAAATTCTCCTCTAAATTTTGATCCAGCCACCATTGCACTGAGATCCAACTGGAGTAGTTTTTTGTCTTTTAAACCATCAGGTATTTCATTATTAATAATCCTTTGAGCTAAACCTTCAGCAATAGCTGTCTTACCTACTCCCGGATCACCAATTAACACAGGATTATTTTTAGTTCTTCTTTGTAATACTTGAATGGCCCTTCTTATTTCTGAATCTCTACCAATTACTGGGTCTAATTTTCCTTCTTCAGCTAATTGTGTTAAATCAATCGTAAATTTTTTTAATACTTCGCTTTCTCCTTCAAAATCCTCAGTATCAACTTTTGCATTTTTTCGCGATGAATGGATATTTGAAGTAATTTTTTCTAAATCATATTTAGAAGCAATAAATGCATCTCTGACTAAATCATTCTCGAAACATGACAAGAGTGCAGCATCTGTAGCCACATATTGATCTCCCAAGTCTTTCATAACAATTTCAGATTTTTGTAAAAGTTGTGCAACAGACTTTGAAATTTCTACCATAGTATTATCGCCTTCTACTATAGGTAAATTAGAAATAATAGTCCTAAATTGGTGCTGCAATTCAAATAAGTTACCAGACTGACTTAACAAAATTCTTTTAGCCAAACAATCATTATTAATAAGTGCATCCAAAAAGTGTGGGATATCTACAAACTGTTGTTGTTTGCTATATGCAGTTTGTTGAGCTGCAGCAAGTATGTCTCTTAGTTTTTTAGTGAATTTTTCAATATTCATATTACTGAATATATGTCCAAGTTGATTAATTACAAGGGGTGTTTTTTCTAATGTGAATGCATTTCATGATGCCCATGATGAGAATTATCAGTATTTTGATGACGCGGATCTATAACTTTAAGTTCAAGCATGTAACGTTTTTGTTTATTAGACTCAACCATAATTTTAATTATTTCACCAGCATTTAGATCACGTCTTCGATTGATAAGCATAAGATGCTTGCCTCCATGTTGGAGTTCTAACACGCCCTTAGCAGGAATTATTGGTTCTTTAATTTCTACCATTTTTGCCTTTCCATCACTAGAGTATTCCATATCATGTAATTGCACTTCATCAAATACAGGGCTTGTTAAACGTATAAGCTTAATATCCTCATCGGTCATATTTTTGAATACTCCATAACCAGCATTAATAACAATGTTTGGAGGTCCTTGGAGTATCTTGCCATCTACTATATGCAAATCTAAGCCACCATCCTTTTCGGGGCTAACTCCACTCATAAAAGAATATGCTCCATTAATTGGGACAATAATTAAGAATAATAGACTATAAAAAAAACTTTTTCTCATCAGGTGCATAATATCACGTAAATAGACTATTTTAATTAAATTTTTTCCTGTAATTGGTTTTTTGTAATATAATTTTCAAATGAATAAATTTTTACTTGATATTCTAATATGCCCTAAATCTCATGGGAAGTTAGTCTACAATAAAACTACTAACGAACTGTTCTGTTATGAATCGATGCTAGCTTACCCGATCGAGAACGATATTCCTATAATGTTAGTAGACAGAGCTAGAAAATTGAATGAGGAAGAAATAGAGTAAGTACATGGTAAAAGCTGAAATAGGAAAAAAAATTAAAGATTGCAAAATAGACTGCACTGATATAAAAAAGAAAAAATTATCAGACTTCTTGAAAAAAAACCTTGTCATATATTTTTATCCAAGAGATATGACGCCAGGTTGTACAACTGAAAGCATAGATTTTAATTCTAATCTTTCTAAAATAAAAAAATTAAATTATGATTTAGTAGGAGTTTCTAGAGACTCATTAAAGTCTCATGATAAATTTATTGATAAACACAAATTTAAATTCCCTTTAATTTCTGATGAAACAGAAAAAGTTTGTAATCTATTTGATGTGATAAAAGAAAAAAGCTTATATGGAAGAAAGTATATGGGTGTCGATAGAAGCACTTTTCTACTTAATAAAAAAGGCATTATTTTATTCCAATGGCGTAATGTTAAAGTAAAGGGTCATGTTGCTGAAGTTATAAATAAAATTAAGGAGATTGGTTAAAATGACTTTAGTTGAAACATTTCTTTTTATAATGATTCTCGTAACGCTCCTAAATGGCCTTATATTCTTTAGAATGTTTATTAAGCTACAAAAGAAAAATAATGAATTGCTGAAAAAACTTATTGAACAAGAAATCAATCATAGTTATAAAGATGGTGATGCTATGCCTCATTCTGAAATTGAAAAGTTAAAAACTAAATTTATGAGTCAACCTTATGAGCGTAAGAAATGAGTGATACTATTTTTTCAAAAATTATAAATAGAGAAATACCAGCTGAGATAGTTTATGAGGATGATTTGTCATTAGCCTTTAATGATATAAGTCCTCAAGCTCCTACTCATATCTTGGTTATTCCTAAAAAGCCGATAGCAAAACTTAGTGACTCAAATGAAGATGATCAAAATCTTTTGGGCCATTTATTGTTTGTTGCTAAAAAAATTACAGAGGAAAATAATATTGAACATTATAGATTAGTTATTAATAATGGAAGTGACGCAGGTCAAACTGTCTTTCATATACACATACATATTCTAGCTGGAAGAGTTTTTGGCTGGCCTCCCGGCTAATCAAATTTAAATTCAAAAAAAAGGATTATAAGCCCATTGTAATAATGCCTGTCTTTGTCTTCTCCTACATTGCATATCATTTCTTTTACAATTTTTCTGAATTGCGCCTTTGTGTCTAGCACCAAATGCCTTCCATCTCATTATTTGAATTTTATCAATTTCAGGTAATCTTCTACCTAATTTATATCTACAGTACCATTGGAACCAACCTAAAGGATCTTCTTTAAAAATCCATCCATTCTTTTTCCATTCCTGCATAGTAAGGCCTGATTTAATCTTAAAATAATTAAGATTTACATCAAATTCTAAATCATTAATTTTTGCTTTTCTAAACCAACTTTTTGGATACTCTGAAACATCACCCTTAAAATAATGTCCACCAAAAATACCTGCCTCGAGCATTTCTTTCGGTGTTAGTTCTGGTAAAAAAATCTTATTATATTGATGTGGATTAATTTACAACTCCTTGTTAATTTCCCAATATTTTATTTTTTTCTAAAAATACTTAATATCTTTTCAAAAAAATCTCCAATTGGATTCATCCTTAACTTTTCTGATTCAACTGCAATTTCATCTATACATTTAACAGACCTTGCTGGATAAGGTCCATGAGATGTTTCTTGATATAGCGCTACAATATCAAACCCTAATTCTAATGTATGACCAATTTCAAAATTTTCATCTCTTGATTGAACCTGACCTTTCATTAAGGTTGGCATCCTAG
>MDTE01124237.1_pt1 | contig 22106 bp, 14 predicted proteins | sample 811231 | NCBI WGS metagenome assembly MDTE01 (sample SAMN05326651, study PRJNA326480) | marine metagenome | isolation source: seawater | place: Indian Ocean: Red Sea | collected 2010 | reverse complement strand
GGTACCAAAACATCCATAGCCGCAACGGTTTTTTCATCATCATTTAATCTCATATAAAAGGCTTTTATTTCAGCCGGGTAGTTCATCACGATGATCGGCCTGGTAAAGTGTTTTTCGGCCAGATACCTTTCGTGTTCTGTTTGAAGATCTATTCCCCACTTTACTGGGAACGTAAAAGATTGCTCTGCTCTCTGTAAAATTCTTACTGCCTCTGTATAGTCTATCCTTTCGAATTTGTCGTCGATGATATTACGAAGTCGATCGATAGTACCTTTCTCTATTCGTTGAGCAAAAAACGCTAAATCATCTTCTCGCTCATCTAGCACCTGCTGTAAAACAGTCTTCAATAGGTCTTCCGCTAGATTTGCGTTTTGGTTCAGGTCTGCAAAAGCAGTTTCTGGCTCTACCATCCAGAATTCAGCTAAATGCCGACTTGTATTTGAGTTTTCTGCTCTGAAAGTTGGTCCGAAGGTATAAACTTTTGACATAGCAAGACAATAGCTTTCTACCTCCAACTGTCCAGATACAGTTAGAAAGGATTCCTCTCCGAAAAAGTCCTGATCAAAATTTACGACTCCATCCGCCGTATCAAGATTTGCGAGATCCAATGTACTTACTTTAAACAACTCTCCCGCACCTTCACAGTCGTTCGAGGTAATTATTGGTGTGTTGATCCACTGATATCCGTTGGCATAAAAATAATTATGGATCGCATTTGATAGCGTGCTTCGGACTCGTGTAATTGCGCTAAATGTATTAGTTCGAGGTCTTAGATGCGCTTGGGTCCTTAGATATTCAAAAGAATGCCTTTTTTTCGCGATAGGATAATTTTGTGGATCCTCAACCCACCCTACGACTGCAATACTTTTGGCCTGAACCTCAACTAATTGCCCACCCCCTTCTGAGGCTGAGAGTTTCCCAGTGATGGTAAGAGAACAGCCAGTGGTTATGTTCGATATCTCCGACTCGTAGTTGTCTAAAGTATTGGGTGCGATTATCTGCAATGTGTCGAAACAGCTACCATCATGAATCGCGATAAAACAGAAGCCCGCCTTTGATTCTCGCTTACTACGAACCCATCCGCGAACCGTAACCTCAGATCCAACAGGAACTTTATCACTCAGAAGATTCACAACTGATGTCACGAAGAACCTTCTCCGATACTACGAGATACCAAGTTTTGCATACGCCTGATCTCGGAGAACTCGTTTAGCAATTTTACCGGAAGCAATCCGAGGGAGAGGTTCAGAACTTAAATGAATATATTTAGGAATTTTGAACTTTGCTAAATGTCCCAATAAAAAGCTCCGTAGCTGGTCTTCCGAAATCGGTTTAATACTATAAATTGTAGCTCCTATTTCTTCTCCTAAGCGCTTATCTGGAATGCCATAAGCACTTGCTTCGATTACGTCTTCATGAGCTAGCAGTCCTGCTTCTACCTCTCCACAGCCAATATTTTCACCACCACGAATTACAAGGTCCTTAATCCTATCAATGATGAAGAGGAAATCTTCATCATCTAAATACGCAACATCACCTGTTCGAAACCATCGACCGATAAAGTTCTCGGCGTTAGCATCAGGTCTGTTCCAATACTCTCGAAACATAGATGTGCCGCGTATAATTAATTCACCCTTTTCCCCTTTTGGGAGATGATTACCTTCCTCATCAATAATTGCAACTTCGAGAATTGCGGAAGGACGTCCAGAACTACTAGGCCTTTCTAGGTAGTCCTCCCCTGCGATACCAGTACCGATAGCATTTGTTTCTGTCATGCCCCAGCCCGTAGCAGGATATGCATTTATGAAAGTCTCAGCAATACTTGAGACTTGTTCTGGCGCACGAGGCGCGCCGCCGCCACCTACATTGATGAGCGAGCTTAGATCCCTGTTCGATTCTCGAGCAACATCAACGAGATCACCAGTCATGGCTGCCGGTGCTGTGAAGGTAGTAATACGTTCCTTCTCTATAAGTTCTGTACCTCTTCCTACATCCCATTTATACATGGCGACAACGCGTCTTTGATGACGATAGGAAGCCAATAATACCGAGTGTGAGCCAGCCACATGGAAAAGTGGTATACCAAGAAGTACAGCAGGTGGATAAGCAAACTCTGGCTCAGTAGGGACTCCATCGAACATTATGTATTGCTTGGCTGCAAAATCTAATTCCCAGGAAAGGAGTGCATTGATCACGTTTCGATGACTGGATACAACTCCTTTAGGGTGGCCAGTAGAACCTGACGTATACAGAATCGTCGCATCATCATCGGCTTCATGGGGTACCAATGGCATTGAAGCATCATAACCTTCAATTGCTTCATACAACTCTGAAATATCCTCTGGAAGAGACTTGTGAGGGCGAATGGCAAGTACCCTTAAATCGAGTAAATGATATATAGACAACACTCTGTCAATACGTTCTTGATCGGCTAACAAAACTTTCACACCCGCGTGTGAGAGCCCATACTCCATTTCCTCAGTTTGCCAAAGGGCATTCATGCAGACTGCTATTGCCCCGATAGAAGTTATTGCCTGAAATGCGATTACCCACTCTGGGTAGTTCCTCATTGAGATGGCGACTCGATCGCCCTTTACAATGCCGTATTCATCAATTAGTAGTCGGGCAACCTTGCATGAAAGGAGATAGATTTGTTCGAATGTATAACGCTCTTTTTCGTAAATGTAGAATTCTGCATCAGACCGACTGTTTTCAAAGAGTTGCCTTAACGTCAAAGGAGCATTTTTGAAAACCAGGCAGGTATCTCCAAATACCTCCATTTTGGTCAATTCAAAAGGCCTTCCTGCGCTGGTGAGATCCTTAATAGCCTGGCTTCTTGTAATTTTTATGGCTAAGCCCATTCGGTTTTTAATTACACCTGTAAAATACGTTTAGTAGCAGTATAAATGCAACCGCTATCTTAATTAATCAATGCTTTGAGTGGCCGCGGTCAGCCATTCAGAGTCTTCTGCACTTAAAGAGGGGATCAGTTTACGGCGAACTTCGACATGATAATGATTTAGCCAACTAATTTCCATCTCTGTCAAAAGTTCAACCGCTATCAAAGAAAGGTCAAAGGGTGCGAAGCTAACGGTTTCAAAAGCTAACATTTCATTCTCAGCTTCATACACCGCCATTAAGTTTTCGCATCGAATTCCGAAAGCACCTTCTTTGTAGAACCCAGGTTCGTTGGATAATATCATCCCCGGGAGGAGAGCCTGAGACTGAGCACCTTTTGATATGCTCTGAGGGCCCTCATGCACAGATAGGAAGCATCCGACGCCATGACCCGTTCCATGGTCATAGTCTTCCCCGACTTGCCACAGAAACTGTCTTGCGAGAACATCTAGTTGTGCTCCCGTCGTTCCTTTGGGAAATGTAGCCTGGCTGAGAGCGATGTGACCCTTTAAAACCAGGGTAAACATACGCCTCTGTTCTTCCGAGGGGATACCGATCGCCACTGTCCGGGTGATATCCGTTGTTCCATCAGAAAATTGCCCACCACTGTCTACGAGATAGAGTGATCCCATTTCTAGTCCTGAGGGCTCACCATTTAGGTGGTTATAATGGCAAATAGCGCTATTGGATCCTGCCGCAGATATTGTATCAAAGGACAAATCATGAAAGTTACGGAGGGTATTACGAAACCCAAGAAGTTTTTCTGCTAGAAATCCTTCATCGTGAAGATGTCCTGCTGCTACCTCTTTTTCAAGCCACGCAAGAAAGCGAGTGATCGCAGATCCATCTCGAACATGACAATCTCGTATGCCCTTCAATTCAACAGAGTTCTTTTGTGCTTTAGGAAGGGCTACGGGATCTCTTTCCTCTATGATAGTAGCGCCTGCTTCAATACATCTCAGTATTGTGAATGCATTGGTGCCTTCTGGATCTCCCAATACCTTGAGTTTTGAGAAAGAGGATAGCGCAGTACTCACCTGATCTTCAGTCTTAATCGAGACATTGTTTCCAACATGTTCAAAAAAGTTCTCTGGGATCTTCTCAGAATCGGTGAAGAGTATCATTTCTCCGTCGGTTGTGAGCGTTGCGGTAGATAGAACAACGGGTAATCGAGGGATGTCTGTTCCACGAATATTGAGCAGCCAAGCGATAGAGTCTAACTGCGTAATCAGCGCGACCTCTGCTCCCTTCTGTTTAATAATCCTGCCAATGAGTTCCCTTTTATTTTGGCTATGCAAACCGGTATACCTTTCACTTAGCAGCGTTATGACTTTCCCGTTTGGAGAGGGACGATTTATCCAATTTGTATCAATTGGGTTTCTAACTATCTCGACAGGGCATAGACCGGCCGTCTCGCATTTTTTGACAATCACTCGATACCAATTAAAAGAATGCAACCGGCTATCAATACCCACTCTTCCTTGATGGAGACTCTTTATCAGCCAATCAATTGGTGGATTTTGTGTCAGATGATAGTACTCATAAAAATCGCAAGGGGCCTGCTGCCTGGCTTGAATGGTATAGCGCCCATCCACAAATATGGCAGCCTTCTCTTCGAGGATTATTACTAGCCCAGCAGATCCACTGAAGCCACTTATCCAGCGCAAACGCTGGTTCTGCTCTGGCACATACTCGCTGAGGTATTCGTCCGTAGTCGGAACAAATAGAGCTTGGATGTCGTCATCTGCCATCTGCTGACGCACTAACCTCAGTCTTTCTTCAATCTCGTGCATATCGCTTACTTAATTGTACTTATTGAGTTACAGAGAAGTACTTTCGAAACCTAAATATACTCATTTCATCGGGTCTCGAAAAGATTCACATGATACTTTTAATACTTTCATAAAAACTGCTAGTTTGAGTTATCCTTAAGGTTAGGAGAAGGTCTATGGAAAAAAAGTTTAGTGAAAATTGTGACGCCGCGCCCGAGTCGGTGGGGATGTCGAGTAAAAAACTTAGGAATTTATATGGGGTTATCGAGAGGTATATAGGAGAGGGGAAGCTCCCCGGGGCAATTTGTATGGTCGTTCGTGATGGAAAGCTAGTGTATGAATCTGTTCACGGAAATATGAACGATGAAGCTGGTGAGGTAATGACAGAAGACGCTATTTTTCGAATATATTCGATGACTAAGCCAATAGCTAGTATAGCTCTTATGCAGCTCTACGAATCGGGCCTTTTCCAACTGGATGATCCGGTGAGTCGTTTTATCCCCGAACTCGCAAATCTCAAGGTTCTCAAAGGTTCAAAATGCACTGAAACTTATGCCGTCAGGGATCCGCAACGTGAAATGACAGTTCGAGATTTATTGACGCATACCTCAGGGCTAGTAGCACCATCCTCAAATTCAAAAATCTTCGAAGGAACTCAGGTTGGTCGTCTATATCGGAAGGCGAACCTCTATAGTGGTGCAAACCTATCATCGATGGTTAAGGTATTGGGAACGCTTCCTTTGCACTGTGATCCTGGTTCAGAATGGAATTATGGGATTTCAACTGATCTCGTAGGATATCTTTGTGAGGTATTGTCCGGAGAAACATTCGATCAGTACCTTCAGAAAAATATCTTTAATCCTTTGAGAATGTCTGACACAGGATTTTCTGTAGACCCAATAAACGCAGAGAGACTCTGTGCTTGTTATCGGATTGGAGTAAATGGTCGAAAGTATTATGAGCTGGAAGAGTCACCCCAAAAAAGTCGTTTTTTGAGACCGACGACCTACTTCTCGGGTTCAGGAGGTCTGGTATCGACAGCAAAAGATTACCTAGAGTTTTGCAAGATGTTAGTCGCCGGGGGAGTCCTTAATGGGGAAAGAATTATTGGAAGCCGCACGCTAAACTACATGACTATGAATCATCTGCCTGCAAGTCGCGATCTTGCTGAGATGGGGCAGCCGCAGTTCGCCGAAACCTCAATGGAGGGTATTGGCTTTGGTCTCGGTTTCGCCGTCCTACTCGACCCAACAGCAGCTCAGGTCATCGGGACTCCGGGCGAATTTTATTGGGGTGGGATGGCCTCGACGGCCTTCTTTGTCTCGCCAGATGAGGATATGACTCTGCTATTCTTGACTCAGTTAGTGCCCTCGGGAAGCTATCCAATTCGACGACAGCTTCGGGCTGCGGCCTATGGCGCAATCACAGACTGAACACCTTTTATTTCATCATCGTGAAGGGGATAAAAAATAAGGCCTTAAGGGAGTTGTTGCTCTAGGGAAACGTTGAGCCTTCCGCGAACACTGTTTAGGAGATATAACTCATCATAGGTTTTTAACGAATCTAAAGGAATGATGCGTTCCTCGAGTTTCCTTTCATCAAGAAGCCTCTGTCTGTATGTTCCACCCAACAATCCGCACTCTATTGGGGGGGTATAATGTGATCCATTTTTGACGACAACAATATTGGCTATACAGGACTCAGTAAGTTCTCTTTTGTTGTTAAATAGCAAAACATCATCGAACTCTGGATGTTCTTGAAGATGATGATCGTATGTTTCACGTCGTGTTGTTTTGTGATACAAGAAAACCTCTCCAGAGTCTATCGGTCTCGTTGCGAGAGTGAGCCTATAAACGTCTTTGTTAATTAGTTGTTTAGATTCAATGCGAACAGCCCCACGCTTATTCAATAGCAGTCTAATAACCTTTGGTGTTGGATCGAGGGTAGCAACGAAGCTATCTAATTCTCGCCTGATCGCTTGACTGTCATATTGAAATAAAAAGTGCTTTGCAGATTTTTCAAGACGTCTCAGGTGGTAATCAAGTAAAGCAAATCCGTCTGAGGGGCACCAACGCATAGTTTCGAATAAGTCAAAAGGCTTAGCCGACTTACGGACAATTTTAGTTTTCGTTTGGCATTCAGCAAATTCCTGATCTGCCTGAGAGTCCCACACGACGCCGCTACCAGTACCGTATGTGAGTTTCCTTTCTTTTGAATCTATCGTTAATGTGCGTATGGCAACATTAAACTGGCATTGCCTATTTGGGGCAAAATAGCCAATCGAACCAGTGTATATATCGCGCGCGTCTGTTTCTAATTCATGAATCAGTTTCATTGTTTGTATTTTCGGCGCTCCAGTGATGGAGGCGCTAGGAAATAATGCTTTGAAAATATCACAGAATGACGCTTGTGTTTGAGCAGACACATTGGTCGTCATTTGGAAAAGAGTCTCATAGGTTTCCAGTGTAAATAAATCATCTACGGTTACACTACCAGGCTCTGCTATACGTCCCAAATCATTTCGAATCATATCGACAATCATTAAATTTTCGGCTTGATCTTTGGAAGAAGATAAAAGTCTCTCTATTTGATTTTTGTCCTCTGAAAGAGTTTTTCCTCTCGCGGCTGTCCCCTTCATGGGTCGGCATGTAATATGTGAACCATCCAGTGAGAAGAATAGTTCAGGGGAAAGAGAGGCTACCTTGAATAAGCCAGTATTGATAAATGCTGCATAGGGTGTCGAATGTTGATCAGTAAATGCTGTAAAAGCATTGTAGGGATCCCCGCTATATTTAGCATGTTGACGAAAGCTATAATTTATCTGGTAAATATTGCCTGATTCGATCTCTCGTTTGATCCGCTCGATATTACTTCGATAATGCTTCCTTGAGATAGAAGCAGACCAGTCGCTAATATATAGATCGTTACTTAAGTGATTTGGTAACTCTGAGCGAGTGTCCATTCTCGAGTAGATTCCAAACCATACGAGAGGGAATTCGTCTGTGCCATTAAGAGTCACAAATGCAGAATCGAAAGCCTGCGCAGCTTCGTAGCCCACAAAGCCCACAGCATATTTTCCCTTAGTAACAAACTCTTCCACTTGATTTAATATGGGGATAATCTCCTTACAGGTATAAGTCGATAGAACTATCTCTGGTTTGCTGAAACAGCGCCACTTGCTATTCTGTCTAATAGCTGCAAAACCAAGCTCCCTTGAGTCAAGTGTATTCAAGTTACCGAATCCAAAAATTACTATTCTATATTAAAATGATTTGTTCGAAACGTAATTGCGAGGAATGTATATGGTAACCTTTTTACGTGAATGAGAGACTAGACTGACTTTATTTGGAGTTATGACGATTGAGAAGGCTGTTTTGTCGATTAATAGTAGCGGGGCTCTCTTTTTATCTCCTTGTAGATTTCAGTAGTCAGAATCCAGGGAAGTCGATGTATGGTCAAGCTATAAATCCGCCATCAGAATGGAAGGAGCCAGATGGGAGCAGTTTTGTAATAGCCACTTACAATATTCGGCGAAGTAAGGGTCTCGATGGTAAGCGAAATATTAAGCGTACGGTTAGCGTACTTGAATATATGAATGCTGATATCATCGGTCTCAACGAAATATCTGGAACTCTTTTTTACGGATGGAATAATCAGGCAGAACAGATCGGACGAATGCTAGATGCAGGCTGGCTTTTTGCCCCCACATATCGACAGTTTTTTCAAAATTACTTCGGTAATGGAATTATTAGTCATTACCCTGTAAAGGATTGGAAAGTTTACCCTTTGCTCAATAATGATAATCATGATGCTAGTTTTAGGAATATGGTCACTGTTAGCATCCCTTTTCGGAATAAAGCGATTAATGTATTGAATACGCATCTTGATCGCAGTGAAGTAAGGGTGAAGCAGTTGCGGCAGGGGCTGGAACATTTTACTTTACTGCCGTCCCCAGCAGTATTAGTAGGAGATCTTAATACTAGACCTGATGATAGAATAATGATCGAGTTTCTTAGCGGTTCTGAATACATTAATGTTACCCAGATGATTAATGGAAAGCAGGATGTGGAGTGGATTATTGCGAAAGGACTGACCTTCGTTTCCGGTGGGATGGAGCCCGCTGGTGCATCAGATCATCCGGCTTACTGGGCAGAATTTGCGATAAAGTGACTCTAGTATAGTTCGAGATTTCCGGGTTTTATGAGGGATTCCTATTGAAAAAATTATTAATCAACATAAAAATATTTTGGTTCCACTGAGGCTTAAATGGAAGTGAAAACACCAGTTTTGACTGCTCAAGAACATGCTTTAGGATTAAAGCAGTACTTTGATGAGGGCGCAAATCGGGCTCAAGAGATTGGTAATAGAGGCCCCTTAAAGCTCAACAAGAATGGGGAGCTAGAGCGGGAGATCTTAGAAGCCTTTGAGCGAGAGGGTTTCTATGTGTTCGAGGGTGTAGTTGAGCCTTTAGAGCTTGGGGATCTAAGAGTGGAGATTGATAGTTTGCTGGAGCGGGCGCCCACTGGAAGATACTCGAGGGTCGATAAGTTTGGAAGACCCGCTTTTGGCGAGGGTTTTAAAAGAGGAACTTACACGTTCATTAAACCACTATCAGATCCTTGGGGAGGGACTGATTTGCTCGGTGGAAGGCATCCTGTGCAAATGACTCAGCCCCTACCTTCGGACGATGCTCCCAAAGAAACCGTTCACTTGATTGGTGGGATGTGTCAAATCATGAAGTCAGGATTAAGACTTTACGGTCATCCTTCGTTGCTCGCTGTAGCTGAAGCCATAAACGGTAAGGATTTTGTGCCATTTAATGAAGCAGTTTTTGTAAAACAACCAGGTTTAGGTGGCTCTGTTGCATGGCACCAGGATGGAGTCACTCATTGGGAGGCGCCAAACTGGGATCCTGGGATTCATGGTTTTAACTTTCAAGTACAGTTATATGATAGTACTCCTGCAAATTGTTTGTGGGTGATTCCTGGATCGCACAGACGGGGAAAAGCGGATATCAAATCGATGGTCGCCGAAAATGATAATTCAGAACTTTTGCCTGAGGCCATTCCAATGCCCTGCAAGGCAGGCGATGTTACCATCGCTAACAGGCAAATCCTGCACTGTTCATTTGCAAATACATCCCCGGATCTTCGCGTAGCGATGACGTTTGGTTTTCATCGGCGTAGCTCAGTCCTAGGCGCGCGTGGGGCTCTGAGCCAAGGGGCTGATTTGGTTTATGATGAGAAAACCGTATTCGAGAGATCTCGTGTAATTGCGGTGGCAATAGATGCTCGTCAGCAATACTTTCCGAATGAAAAAAGATATCAGTATCACCCGTTTATCGGGCTCGAGGATCATTATCGTTGGAACGAAGAGAATTACGATAAGGTTATTAGGGACTATAATCTTCAAGATCTTGCGATCTAGGCTATAACCGATTTGCGCTTTAAATCTTCGATTTCGCTATATGAGTAACCTAGTTCTGAGAGGATATGGTGATTGTGTTCACCCAATCTTGGTGCCAAGCGCTCCTCTGCCGATTCGTAAGAAAGTTTACCGTCGACTTGAAACGGTGATCGGATTTCCAAGTAATCACCGACATGCTCATGAGATGACTCATGAAACATTTTTGAAGCAAGAAGGTGGTCATCTTTCATCACATCCTCTAGGGAGTTGACTTTAGAGCAGGGAATATCTTGATCGGAGAGTAATTTTAACCACTCGTTGGTTGTCTTGGTTAGTGCAACCTCAGAGATCTTCCCATAAAGTTCATCAATGTTTTCACTGCGTAAAACGGGGTCGACAACCTTTTCTGCGCGGGCCCATTCATCTAACCCGCACACAGTAAAAAATCGTATCCAATGACGCGTACTATAGGGTAATACAACGATATATCCGTCCTTTGTTTTGTGCGGCTTTCGGTTCGGTGTCATCATTCTGTCGTACCCTAGTTCGCCCTCCGGCGGGATAAGTGATTTGCCGGCTAGGTGCTCTGAAAGAAGAAACGAAACCATGCTTTCCAACATGGGTGCCTCAATGCATACTCCTCTTCCTGACCGTTCTTTTTGAATGATTCCGCTGGCAACGGCTAGTGCAAGGTGCAACCCTACAACCTTATCAGCGGCGATAGTACGTATAAACTGTGGTTCGTTTTGTGAGTTTGCATTGAGTGCAGTAAGCCCAGATCTTGCTTGAATAATATCGTCATAGGCAGGGGCATCTGCGTCCTTACCGAGCCCTCCAAAACCGGGAGAATAGCAATAAACTAGTTTGGGGTTGATTCCCTTGAGTACTTCATAGGAGGCTCCTAACTGTTTGGCAGATCGTGCACGCATGTTGTGAACTAATACATCCGATTCTTTGATTAATGCGTGCAGTATTTGTTGACCCTGTTCCTGTTTAAGATCCAGGGTGAGAGACTTCTTATTCCTGTTAAAATTCATGAATGCAACACCTAGATCATCTTGTCGTCCCGGCCGAACGGCGCGAAACAAGTCGCCATCCAGTGACTCGATCTTTATTATTTCAGCTCCCAGATCGGCGAGTAGCTGGGTGGCATAGGGACCAAGCACAATGGTCGTTAAGTCGATAATCTTGAGCCCTTGGAGCAGTTGAAACATAAATTATCCTCAAAAAATGCTGAAGCCACCGTCGATTTTGATTACGTCTCCTGTGTGCCAGCGAGAGGCATCGCTCATGAGATATACTGCGATGGCACCAAAATCATCTGGTTGGCCCCAGCGTCGCATAGGTATTCTTGGAATAACTGCATCAACAAACTTTTTCCAACCAAAAGCTCTTTCTGTCATCGCTGTCTCAACCCATCCCGGAACAACCGCGTTAGCGGTAATTTTATAACGAGCCATTTCAACAGAAAGTGACATCATCATAGCAATCATTCCACCCTTTGTTGAAGCGTAAGCTTCCGCTTTAGGAGCGCCTTGTATAGCGGTACCACTAGAGGTAAGGATAAGACTGCCACCCTCTCCCTGTTTTACCATTTGTCTCGTTGCTGCCCGAAGTGTGAAGAAGACGCCGTGCAAGTTGACATCAATGACTTTGAACCAGTCTTCGCTAGAGTGCTCAAAAAACGGTTTTTGGTTCTGCGAGCCGATTCCAGCATTGGGAAAGCATGCATCTATGCGGCCATAACGATCGATAACCTTAGCCATAGCATCTTCAACCGCGTTCTCATCAGAGACATCGCAAAGTAACACTGAAGCGGTTGGATTGATCGCTTGCAGTTCTTGTATTGCAGTGGCATTTTTCTTGGGGTTGGTTCCCCATATACTCACGTGTGCTCCTGCTGCCGCAATTGCCCTTGCGAAGCCAAGACCAATACCACCATTTCCTCCAGTGATTACAGCTACTTTGCCAGAGAGATCGAACCGATCATAAGTCATTATAGGTCCTAAATATTAAGTTGATGAGGGAAGATCGCATATTTTGGAGAATTTGGACAGAGGGGAGCAACGCAGATTTTTATAGGGACCATTATTGTAGTGGTAATGTTATGTTCTTTAGCCAAACTTTAGTACAGTTGAACACCATAACCTGGACATGGTGACATTAATATCATGAGCATACTTGAGTCGAGACTTAGCGCTACAATAATTTTTGGGTTAGCTTGTGGGTTTTTATTACTTGATGCCCACGCCAAGAAGAGATGGTTGGCGGGCGATCATCACGTACACAGTCAATATAGTGTAGGTTGGGATGATTCCACGATACCACCGACTCCAATCCCAGGTGGTGATGCTATCAACCCTATTCCTCGAAATGTTGAACTAGGTCAAAAGTATGGTCTCTCTTGGATGGTAACTACCTATCATGGTGGTCCAAACCATAGTAAACTCAACCGCGATCAGGCTTATCCAGAGCTAGTCGCTTCTCGCGCTACTTACCCGGGTATACTGCAGTTCTACGGAATGGAACTCAATACCCCCGGTGCTGACCATAGTAGTCTGATTATTCCTCGCACTGATGACGAGCGAAATGTGCTTTTAGAAATAGAGGGAGGATTTGATAAATATGAAGCCTTCCCTCAGGACCCTAGTCGGGATACTGAGGAGCATATGTTAGCGGCGCTTTCGCTAATGCGAGACTTACCATCACCGCCTTTATTAATAGCAAATCATCCCTCGAGGTCTGCACGTATGTACGGTGAGTACGGGTTGCATAGTCCGAAAGAGTTCAGGGCATGGAACAATTTGGCTCCCGACGTGGCTATCGGGATGGCTGGGGCACCTGGTCATCAGGCATCTACTTTGGTGGGGCTTCAAGGGTTTTCTGTGAAGAGGTTTTTCGGTAAAACGCCTCGTGGAGCCTACAGCGGTTACCCGACTATGGGTGGTTTTGATCAAATGACAGCGGTAGTAGGTGGTTTTTGGGACTCTATGCTGGGGGAAGGCCGGAACTGGTGGATAACGGCAAATTCTGACTTTCATAGATATTATAAAGAGGACGGTATTGATTTCTATCCTGGGGAATATTCCAAAACTTATGTTTATGCAGAAAAAACATATGAATCAGTTTTAGCTGCTTTGAGATCTGGAGCGATATTTGTAACCACAGGGGACCTCGTGAGTGAAGTGTCCCTCAAAGTCAGTTCGGGTGATCAGATTGGAACGATGGGTTCCGAGTTGGTTTTGAAGCCTGACGCTAGCATACACATAGAAATTAGCATTCGTGATCCAAATGAGCTAAACGTCAATGACGATAATCCATCGGTCAAACGTGTTGATCTCATCACTGGTATTGTTGGAGGTAAGCTACTGGACCTTACGACGAATGAGAATACCAGTACGGTCGTCGCATACCGTTTTTCAGATAATGAGTGGCAGCGCGAAGGGGAAGTACTGACTATGAGCCATCGGCTCTTGGTAGAGAATTCAATGTACCTGAGAATTCGTGGGACGAATACTGACGAACTCGAGCCTTTGAGGGACACGTTGGATGAAAATCCTTGGGAAGACCTTTGGTTCTATAGTAACCCTGTCTTCATTAGAGTGGATTAATATCAAATAAAAGAAGTCACAATCGCGGCAATTTAGGGATGAGATTGCAAATTCTTTCAAAATATTTCGATTGCAAAACAATCCGTTGGCGCTGACGAGAGTGCACCTATCTGTTAGTAATACCGTCAACAATTTGAGTTTCTAGTGTGTAACGCTCTTTGACTGATGCCCCTCTAGTGGTATTGCGACTGAACAGACACCAATTTCTCCCCTCTTCTCAAAAGCCAATGAACTGGCACAAATTCATCCTGTCTTTAATCGATGATTCTGTTGTTTTGTGTATACACCAAAGCAAGTATCGCTAAGCCTTCTTTGTTTCAGTTCCACCACACGTTACGTTAAGCATACATACCAATTATCACTGGTGTTGATTTAGGCGGGATCCCCAAGTTTTAACAGGTCTTCACAGATTCGTTGAATATCCTCATGGCTTAAATCTATCGATCCAGCTCCCGCATTTTCAACACTTTGTTCTGCATTTCGACATCCACACAATATATGAGTTGCTCCTAACTGCGCTGCCGTCCAAGCCATGGACAGCTGCGCGATGTTACAATCGTATCTTAAAAATAAATCTTCCCAGCCGGCAAACATTCGTAATAAACGCTCAATATTCTCTTTTTTAAACCAAGGCGCCCATTGTCCGATATTTCTACGAAAATCAGTCTTGTCGAAGACGCGATCTGGAGTTACTTTCCCCGTAAGTAAGCCTTGTTCGAGAGACAAGTACGTTAAGGTTGCAATTTTATTTTTTGCGCAATAGGGAAGAATATCTAGTTCCCGATCCCGAGTGAGCATGCTGTAGCGGAATTGATCACTAGCTAAGTCGCCGGCTGCATTGTAGGTTTTTAGTTGTTCGAGAGATACGTTTGATACTCCGATAGCGCGTATTTTGCCCTGTAACTTTAATTCCATAAGGCAGTCCATCGTTTCTTCGATAGGCGTCTCCTCCGGAGGAATTGAGGGTTTATGGCATTGTAAAAGGTCGATATAGTCCGTCCCCAGTCGTTTGAGACTATCCTCGACTTCTATCTGGATTGTGTCTGGACGCAAGCTCACAGAGACCTCTTTACCGTCTTTAACACCATTTGGTGAACCACGCTGATCTTTCCACCATACGCCACATTTTGTCGCGATAACTACTTTGTCGCGACGCCCGTGTATGGCTTTACCAACAATATGTTCACTATGTCCCCAACCATAGGAGGGTGCGGTATCGATGAGAGTGATACCGTGATCAAGCGCAGAGTGAATCGCGTTTATTGATTGTTTATCATCCGGTGGTCCTGCTTCTTGGTATCCGCCGAAAGAAGTCCCTCCAAGTCCGACAATCGAAGCTTCGATCCCAGACTGACCTAAAGGTTTGTATTTCATTGAGGTCTCACTTTTATTTTGACTAGTTTATGGTACCACCCTTGAGGCGAATCTAAACAATCGCTTTGATAATACTCGGTTCTAGATGTTATGTTACTGCGCGAAAGCGCGCTTAATGAAAAAACAAATAAATGGAGAAAGAGAATGCCTGTAATAGATATGTCTACCCTGAAACCGGTAGGTGAATTTGGCTCAAAAGCTTGGGGAGAGGCTTGCGTCGAAGCATCGCTTAAGATTTTAGAGGCAGCAAACCTGCCCTCTTCAATCACCTGGGCTTTCTCTGAGAATTATACCCACCCTCCTGCTCGATTGATGGAAGGCGGTCGTACCCATGCGGGTTACTACATCATGATCAAGGGAGGTAAAGTAACGGCTGGGGATGGATTCATAGAAGAACTGCTTACAATCCCTGGCTTCCACGCGAAAATTCCTTGGGGATGCATCTGCAACCAATCGGGTGCTATATATGGTAGCGAAGGACAAAAACAGCGTCAGGCTGATCAGAAGGTGCTTTACGCTGCGATTGAAGAATATGTCGGAAGAGAGAACCCTTTCGGGCTTGATATCAATAGTGAAGGCAAGCCAAGTCAAATGCTTGACCCAGTTGGGGCATGGCCTCCTGAGGTAGGTAGAGCCCTGTCAGAGGGGGGAGAGGAGGGTAATGGACTCCACAATATCGCCGCAACACTTCAGTCGGACTCTCCAGAATATGCGGACTTACCAGTTACAAAAGTTCGGGTACCGATCTTTGGTAAGATGACAGAAAAGCAAAAAGCTGATTTCGTAGAGCTCTGCGGTATTAAAATGTAAAAGAGGTCCCTGGTGTTTGAGGAGAGTTTCGGGTGACTTGGTTTGGGTTTAACATTTCTGGAATCACGAATCTTTGTATGCTCGTCTGGCTATTCCTGCATAGCTCAATTGGCTATGCTGGAAGTTCACGACCAAATATACTTTTTATCGCGGTCGATGACTTGAACCACTGGGTTGGCCACTTGGACGGTCATCCTGGTACCTTGACACCAAATATCGACAAGCTCGCTAGCCAAGGGATGACGTTTTCTAGGGCCTATGCAGCCGCCCCCTTATGCAACCCTTCGAGGGTCTCTCTTTTGACGGGTGTTATGCCGTCTCGCTCAGGTGTTTATGGAAACTTTGAGAAACTTGAAAAACACCTGCCTAATGCTATCACACTCCCTGAGTATTTCGGTTCTCAGGGTTACACCGTGAAGGGTGCGGGAAAGATTTTTCATAATTCTTGGAACGATAAGGCGACTGATCAGTCTTTTGAGGAGTTCTACAACGCTTTTAAGATTCCTAAGGCGAAATCAAGACCTAAAAACTCAGAGAAAAATCTAAAGCGAAAAAAACTAACAGAGGGTGAAATGTGGGCGCCGTGGGGTCCAGTAGATATAGATGATGGAGATATGTTGGACGCTAAGAATGCCGACTGGGTTATTACTGAGCTCCAAAATCCTAAAACTAAACCGTTCTTCCTAGCATATGGCACGCAAAAACCACATTTGAATTGGAACGTTCCACGCAAGTACTTCAACATGCATCCTGAAGTGTCGATTGTATTGCCTAAGGTTATAGCTAATGACCTTGCTGATGTCCCAGCGTTTGGGAAGAAACTAGCTGCAGAAGTATTGGATATTTCCAATGGCCGAGATTTTAGTACGCCCGGTGGCGACCATAACAATATTTTAAAGTTTAATCAGTGGGAAGCAGCTGTTAGAGGTTATCTTGCTAGCATTACCTTTGCAGACGCGCAAGTGGGTAGAGTGCTTGATGCTTTGGCTGAGTCGTCTTATTCGGATAACACGATCATAGTTCTCTGGGGAGACCATGGATGGCATCTCGGACAGAAAGAACACTGGCGGAAACATACGCTTTGGGAGGATGGCTTAAGAACGACTTTAGTCATCTCCGCTCCGGGGTTTAGGAGTCCTAATTCCCGAAGTGATCGCGTTGTGAGCTTACTTGATATATACCCGACACTTGTTGACCTGGCTGGACTAAAACCGCGGGAGGAATTAGACGGGCAGTCTCTAGTACCTCTCCTGAAAGAACCAAAATTGCCCTGGCCTCGAGCAGTAGTAAGTACCTATGGATACCAGAACCACTCAGTACGAACAGAACGTTGGCGTTATATTCGTTATTATGATGGTACTGAAGAACTCTATGATCATCATAAAGACCCTCACGAGTGGAATAATCTTGCTGCACACTCCGTTGCGAAAAACTATCGCTCCGTGATAAATCGCCTTAAAAAAAGCTTACCAACGATCAATGCGCTTCCCTAGAATGTAAACTAAAATAACAGGAGTTAGAGTCATGTCCAATCCATATATATTACCTTTCTCAACGCAGGATACGTCTCTCAATGTACTAGGGGGTAAAGGACGCTCGCTTGCCAAGATGGCGCAAGCAGGATTTGCGATTCCTCAGGGGTATTGTGTTTCAACTTCGGCGTATAAACGCTTTGTAGCGCATAATAATTTGCAAGATAAGATCAATGATTTAGCAAGGCCAGAAATTGGAGAATTCGCTTTATCATTTGATGCGGCCTCAGCAGCGATTCAGAGTATCTTTCGGCAGGCGTTTCTGGTACCCGAGATTGCCAATGTGTTAGGTGATGCCTATGACTCTCTGACAAATGAAGGCTCGCCGGTGGCGGTTCGTTCTTCAGCGACGGCTGAAGATCTTCCGGATACGTCATTTGCTGGGCAACAGGATACGTACCTTAACGTGAGTGGCCGGGATCAGGTGGTGAGGGCAGTACTCGATTGTTGGGCATCATTATGGACCCCGAGGGCGATGAGTTATCGTCATGAGATGGGCATTACCAACGAAAACATCGCGATGGCTGTAGTTGTGCAATTAATGATTCCATCAGACGTCGCTGGTATTTTATTTACCGCGAACCCCGCGACGGGGGAGCGTTCGGAGATGATCATAAATGCAAGCTTTGGTCTTGGGGAAGCCATTGTGGGTGGTCAAGTTACGCCTGATACGTTTGTCCTTGATCGAGAAAAATTTGAGTTGAAAGAGACAATAATTGGGACCAAGCAGCAAAAAGTTATCGCTGCTGACGGGCAAGGAATCATTCTAAAGGAGATCCCAGAAGGAGAGCGAGAGGAGACTTCTCTTTCCTCTGCTACGCTCTCCGAGCTCGGGGAAATAGCGCTAGAAATTGAGAGGGAATTCGAAGGTATTCCGCAAGATATCGAGTGGGGTGTTTCGCAAGGAAAATTATGGTTACTGCAGTCTCGGCCGATAACTAATTTGCCCCCACAGCCTATAGAGGTATGTTGGGATGCTCCGGCCCCTATTCAGATTTTGTCGCGCCGGCAAATCGTGGAAAATATTCCGGACCCTTGCACACCACTCTTTGACGAGTTGTTCCTTACTGAGGGTTTGGAGATCATGGAAAACGGGGAGAAGCGAGAGCTCCCTTTTGAGGGTGGTGGGCCTCTATTTCTGACGCATAATGGCTTTGCTTATCAACGCTTTGATTTTCCTCAAGTGGTCAGGGAGAAGAAAGAACGAGAAACGTTGACTGAGGATCAGATGGAAGCTGCCGAGATAGAAGCAGCTCGCAAGGAATTTTCGGAAAAACAGGAAATTAAGGATCGGAACCAGTCTGATCACGAACTCGAACAGCAGGACCTTGCATTATTTTTGTCGGAGCTTAGTGATGTCGATAAGAAAGCTTTTGAGAGTTGGAGTGCAGCTGAAAAGCTCGATGACTTAGCCCATGCAGTTACCATGCCTGAGAGTGAGGATATCGGAATGGCTGCCGGATCCAAAGTGAAAGGTAACGAACAGTTTCTGCAGGAATGGCACGACAAGACTATGCCAGATATTGTGGCTAAGACCGAGGAGTGGGGTAAATTAGATGTCCACAAAGCGTCCGATACACAATTATTGAAGGGGGTCGCTGAACTTGCTAACGCGAGCGGTATTTTTTGGTCATCGAACTCGAGTCATAGTTTCGGTGTGGCCAAAATAACTGACCATCAATTGCAAACTTTTTTGAAAGAAATTTTGCCGGATCAGAAATTCACCAGTGGCCAATTCTTAAGTGGTTTTAAATCGAAAACGACTGAAGCTAATGAGAGCTTATTTTTAATAGCCAAAGAAATTCGTTCCACTGACAGTTTATATGAACTGGTTCGGATAACGCCTCCACATCGTCTGATGGAAGCACTACGTAACCATGCAGACGGTAAAAAAATAGTTGCAGCAGTTGATGAATACCTCAAGCTTTACGGACATTTGGGCTATAGTCTCGACTTTGGCGAGCCATTGCCCTTAGATGATCCCTCAGGCCTCTTGGCGAACGTGAAAACCATGGTTGCCAATAGTGGATATGATCCTCGGAGTCAGGAAGAAAGCGCAAGGCAGAAAAGAGAAAAAGCGACAAGAGAAATAGGGCAGTTACTTGAGGGGCTTTCGTTTTGGCAGTTTAGATATCGTGTTTGGTTTGCGCAGCGTTTTTATTATATCCGAGAAGAGGTTATGTTTTACCTCTATTGGCCTTGGCCTATTTTGCGAAAATTGGCTTTAGAACTTGGGAAACGCTTTGTGGATGAGGGTATATTCCATAGAGCAGATGATGTTTTTTTTCTTTTCAGTAAGGAAATAACTGAAGCGATAGAAGCTAAAACCAATCATCAGCCATTTCATGAAGTGCGGGACCTAATTGCTGAGCGTAGAGAGTTACGTGAGGCCCGAAAGCGCCTGCATCCGCCGGGTACGATACCTTTTGAGGCAAGTGAGGATCCCTCTGTTAGATTCAAAGAAACGCAAATTTATAATGACGCTAACAGCGATACCTTACTGGGTGTTCCCGTCAGTCCTGGCAAGGTTTCCGGACCTGCGAGTCTTATAAAAACGCCTGAAGAATTTGGATTGATGAAACCTGGGTCTATTTTAGTTTGCCCGATGACGAACCCCGCTTGGACGCCACTCTTTGCTCATGCAGCAGGTCTCGTTACTGATATGGGCGGTATCCTGGGTCACGGATCGATAGTGGCGCGAGAATATGGAATACCAGCAGTGGTTGGTACAGGAATTGGAACGCAGCGAATAAAACACGAGCAGCAGATTACGATAGACGGTGACTTGGGTTCGGTGAAGATTGAGGATTAAGGTGAGATTGATTTCCCTATACAAATTTTCTTGCTAAAAAATTGGTGTTGTCGTTTGCATGCACTTACTTATTTTTCTGAAATCTTTAAACAATATTAATCAAATGAAGGGGTAGGAATGTTTAATTTTGAGTATGTTAAGAAAGGGGGAATAATATACCTTCCTTTGATCATTTTTTTTCTTTCAGCTCATGTATCTGGTGAAGGTAAACCCAATGTCATCTTGGTAATGGCCGATGATATGGGATGGGCGCAGACCGGATATTATGGGTATCCATTCATGGAAACCCCTAATCTTGATGAAATGGCAAAGAACGGCCTTAGAATGGATCGATTTTATGCTGGGGCGCCAAGTTGTACTCCTACGCGTGCGACTGTTCTCACCGGTAGAACTAACGACCGTACAGGCGCGTTTCGAGTAGGACACTCAATTAATAAACAGGAGAAGATGCTTTCGACAGCGTTCAGGGAAGCAGGTTATGCGACTGCACATTTTGGAAAGTGGCATTTAAATCAGGTTGGTCCTATCGCGGGAGAGCCTGCAGATCATCCCTTATCGGCAAATGACCCCCATAACCCAGGAGAATTGGGGTTTGATTATTGGTTGAGTACACACCAAGGATTCGATTATCCAGAGTTTGAGCTAAGCCGGAACGGTACCCGTGAAGTTTTTAAAGGCGATGGTTCTGAGGTGATCGTTGCTGAGGCTGTGAAGTATATTGCGACGCAAGTGACAGAGAAAAAACCTGTATTTGTTGTCATCTGGTACTCGGCGCCGCATGGTCCATGGGCTGCTGCTGACAGTGATGTTGAACCTTATTTAGGGAAAGTCAATCGAACCTCAGCGAATATGCTCGGTGAAATTATTGGTATTGACCGCTCGATTGGCCATCTCAGAAGAAGTCTGAAAGAGATGGGTATAGCCGATAACACATTAGTATGGTTCACTAGCGACAATGGTGGCACCGCAGATACTGACACCCATGTCGCTGTAGAAGGGGAAACTAGGGTTATCACATATCCATCAGACTGTGGAGATTATATCGATCCAAATCTGTCGAGTTTCGACGCGAGAACCATGCACAATTGTTGGTTGGGTGTGGATCCCGATAGTACAGGACATTTGCGTGGCTTTAAGAAAGATTTTTATGAGGGAGGTCTGCGTGAGCCTACTGTTGTGGAGTGGCCTGCTGGAATCAAGCCAAGAGTATCAAATTTTCCATCAGGAACGGTCGATATATTCCCAACACTAATCGACTTGGCAGGTCTCGACTCAACAGCTATTAATGAGGTACATGATGGAATATCTTTGGCAGAAGTATTCAAAGGGGAACCCGTGCGACGTGAGCAACCCTTAGGGTTCCGAGCGAACGGTGGCTGGATGTGGTTAGATAACGATTGGAAGATTGTGAAGAATGGTGATTATGTCGGTAACGAAAGTGATCTTCCCTACGAACTATACAATGTCATTGGTGATCCAAGCGAAGAGCATAATTTGATTCAGACTTACCCTGATTTAGCGAATCAACTCTATGAGCAATTCAAAATATGGAGTCTTTCAGTGAGTCGAAGCGCGTTGGGTGCAGATTACCCAGAAGGTAGAGTCCTGCCGACGGGTCGCGCACCTAACCCTGAGATAGATGATCGTCGAGCAATGCGTATAAAAGAATGGACGGAAGAGGTGCGTGCAGCAGAGGAGGAAAGTTAATTCTTAAGATGACATTATTCAGCTGCTAATTATCGGAATTCAGATTAGACCAAGATTTGCTTAGCCATTAGGGAGATGCATGCGAGGGGAGTTGTTTTAGATTTGCTCGCTCCTTGCATGGAACTGGGTGGTTTGGGTCCGTCGAAAAAGGTACTAGGAATTCTTACTGGTTAGGGCAGAGAGT
>MDTE01203573.1_pt1 | contig 22107 bp, 21 predicted proteins | sample 811231 | NCBI WGS metagenome assembly MDTE01 (sample SAMN05326651, study PRJNA326480) | marine metagenome | isolation source: seawater | place: Indian Ocean: Red Sea | collected 2010 | reverse complement strand
TTCATTTTCAATTTTATTAGATAATTTATCATCGCCAGTTACTGATAAAAAAGTACATTTTGCTCCTAATGCACTTATATGACTAGCTACAATTGCAGCTCCGCCTATGAAATCTCTCTTTTGCAATTCTTTTACAACCACTACAGGAGCTTCAGCGCTTAAACCTAAAGGCTCACACGCAGCATATTGGTCTACGATGGTATCACCAATTACGAGTAAATGGGTTTTACTCCAAGATTCAATAGCTTCGAGAAGTTTTTCCGAATTAATATTTTCTTTAGAGCATTTCTTTAGGAATAATTCTTTTCTTTTCTTTGATAAATCACTTTCTGAATTCAATAATAAGTCAGCACTAGCATAATGAATTTCCCCTGCATGAAACTCTACTCTACACTTATTAGATATCTGTTTCTCAAGAGCATTTATTATAGTTTTATCATTGGTATTTTCATATTCTTTGCCTAATACAACTAACTCTGGTTTTATTAAATCAATGACATCTCCAAACTCTTCATCATCCATCATTAAAATATAATCAGCAATTGATAGAAAACTTAACGCCTCAGCTCTTTCTTGTTGAGTAAAAGCATATTTTTTGATTCCTTCTTTATTTATATCTGGTAGAAGAACGATAATTAGTTTCCTACCTAATTTTTTAGCATAATTTAAATACCTTATATGACCAGCATGAATAGTAGTAAAGTGTCCATAAGCTAGAACACAACCTACGTGTTTTTTATTTATATCACTAAGATAAATAATTTTTGTTTTCATGAAAAATCAATCATTATTCGTCCAGCTGTGCTTCCTGTCTTCATAAGTTCAAAAGCTTCGTTTATGTTATCAAGATTAATTCTTTTAGTAATAAGTTCTTTGTAAAAAGCAATTTCCTGATTAAAAATATTAATAAATCGTGGAATATCCTTTGAAGGGTTACACTCCCCACCATGAGATCCCACAATAGTCTTACCAAAATGAAGAGGTAATGAAAAAATATTAATGTTACTACCTTTTCTTGGTACACCTACAAGTATTAATTTCCCAAAAGAATTGATTAACTCATATCCTGTTTCTATTATTTTTGTATTTCCAGTATTATCGATAAAAACATCTAATTTTCCTTTAAGAGATAGTTTTTCTATTTCTTCTAAAAAATCTTTTTTTTTGGTATTGATTACGTGTGTTGCACCAAATTTCCTAGCTAAATCAAGTCTATTATCAAAAATATCAACTGCTATGATTGGATAAGCAGAATGCAAACTACAAGCTTGAATAATATTTAATCCAACACCGCCAGCTCCAAACACTACAACTGAATCACCCATTTTTATTTTTGCATTATTCTCAACGACACCAAAACCAGTTGTAATAGCACATCCAAATAAAGCTGCTAAATCATTATCTATTTTCGTATTTATTTTTGTACATCTGTTTTCACTTACAATTGCATGCGTATTGAATGTTGTTACCCAACCAGCATTTAGTTTTTTCCCATTCCAAGAGTATATTGGAGGCGCTGATTGAATTCCATTTCCTTTTCTCCAATGTAAGATTACTTTATCTCCTATTTTTAAATTAGTCGCTCCTTCTCCAACATCCAACACTTCTGCGCATCCTTCATGACCCATCAAATGCGGTAAGTAAGGATCATTACCTTTAGCTCCTGAAATTTCTCCTAGTTGTGAACCACAAATACCACTTGTTAAGAGCTTTACTAGAACTTGTCCAGGTAATAAATTTTTAGGAAGTTGAATATTATCAACTACTAAAGGTTTGTTTTGTTCAACCAAGATAGCTGCCCTAATGAATTCAGGTCTATTTTGCATTATTCAAAATAAATAAAAGAATAATCACCTTCATAACCTGCTTGGCCAAACCACCAGAGCCATTCATCAGGAGTATTAAAAGCCTCGCACGATACTTGCCAATACAATAAATTTGCTTTTTCTACTTCATTCCTATAGCTTTCCACACATAAGTATTTAAAATTTTTGCCCACTCTCTCCATCTCTTTAAGTGCAAGAAATAAATCTGGAGCCTCCAAGCAATGCAAAGTATTTATTGAAATTACTAAATCAAAGTAATTATCTTCATAGGGCAAATCTCTGGCATTACCAAGCAACAATTTATCTTTTATTTCGGGTTTACAATTTTTTAAAGCATATTCAGAAATATCTAATCCATAGATTTGAGCATCTGGAATTACCTTTAGAAAATCAAAGAGTAAATAACCTTTACCACAACCAATATCTAATATTTTTGGTTTTTTGGGAAGGTTGTAGGCTTTATTAATTTCTTCGGCTACTTTTTGCCATCTACCCTCTATATAATTGTAACCACCGTAACAAATTCTTCTATCTCCATCCCAATAATCATAATCAAATTTTTTAGCTAGAGAGGCAGCTTTATGTTTTGGGAAGTCAGGATCATTAACTCTTTTTAGATAATCTCTTTTAGTACTTTTGTGCAAAGGACTCATAAAATCAAGCATTTTCATTTTTTTAAAGATTTTTGTTAAGAGAAAGCCACTGCATGCATAAATGTCCAATTATTAACTGTAAATCCTCGGCAATTTGCATATCATCAGTTTCAAAGTGGATTGGATTTTTTGCAATATTAATACATTTACCTCCATCAAAGGCAAGAATCGCAAATGTTTTTAATCCTTTTGAATTAGCAATTTCTAAAGCCTTTACAATATTCATCGAATTACCACTCCCGGACAATGCAATTAAAATATCATTCTTATCTGATTGAACATTAATTTGGTGGGCAAAAATATTTTCAAAACCAGTGTCATTCCCCAAGCAAGTTAAAACAGCTGGATTAGCGGGCAGTGCTGTAACTCTTAATCCAGGTAATGTTGGGCCACTTCCACAAGCACCAGTTCCATAAATAAAATCATTTGCGATGTGAATAGCATTTCCAGCACTTCCACCATTTCCACATAGAAAAACTCTATTACCGTTTTCCCATGCTTGTTTAAGACTTTTTGCGAGTTCAAAAATTTGTAATATTTTCTGATCCGTAAAACAAGCTCCTAAATTTGAAAGGTAGGAAGTTACAAAAAGATTAAAGCTATCGTTTTTTTTATTCTTCATTTTCTATTCAAATTTAGCAATGAAAGATGAGTTTTTGATTTTTTTTGCTATTTCATTTGCCTTGCAATATGCAGCATAATTTCCAATATCGAAATATGTATTACTTGTATGATAAGAAAATATCTTATTAAGCAAATTTGGAATAACATCATTACTGAAATCAAAGGGTTTATGAGGCATTTTTTTTAAATAACTTATAAAATCTTCGTTAAAAGCATATAGTGCTCCATTAGCGCAGTCCCCCCTATATTCTTTAGATTTTTCATAGAAATTAATTATTCTCCCTAAATTATCTTTTTCAACAATCCCGCAACTAGAAGGATTATCAGTTTTAAAAGTTAGCATGGTCAATACACAATCTTTTGGTTTAGATAAGTGACATTTTACAAATTCACTTAAATTATCATTAGTATAGTTGTCGGCATGAATTAATAATCCAATACCATCATTAAAAAATTGTGAATTATGAATTAAAGTTCCGGCCGTGCCAAGTAATTTTTCTTCGTAGGATATTTTAATTTTCATATTCTTAAATCTTTCCTTGGAGAGGTAACTTTCAACTTGTTCATTTAAATAATGAGTATTAATAAGTACCTCATCACAGCCAAGATTATTTAGTTTTTTTAGCCAAAGACCTAGTAAAGGTATTCCATCGATCTCAACCAAACATTTAGGAGTTTTTAAAGTCAATGGTCTTAATCTTGTTCCTAATCCAGCTGCCAATAGTAGTGCTTTAATTCTCATTTAAATCTAAAAATTTTTACTATTTTTTTCGATAATATAATCAGCTAGTGCAAAGCTTGCTGTAAAAGCAGGAGAAATTGCATTCATTATGTGTGTACTATTTTTACCACTCAAACATAAAAAATCATTTTCTAATTTCTTGTTTTTTTTATTAAAAAGCTGAGGCCTTATTCCAACTTTCTTGCTGAATTGTAAATCAGCAGAAGAAATGGAGGGTAGTAGTTTTTTTGCTTCTTTTAACATTAGTGGTTTCAAAAACAAAAGAGATTGCTGATGAACATATTTTCTAAATCCACCTTTATTTAAGAAATATTGATTAAGCAAACAAAATAAGTTGTTTGCCGCTGATAATGGTTCTAAGTTTTCAAGAGCATAATAATTTTCTCTACCTAGGGCTGGAGTAGCAGTTGGACCAATATTTATTACAGGTTCACAATCAGCCGAAGGGGTAAAATGCACCCCTAAGAAAGGTACATTTAAATCTGGAACTGGATATAAATTTGTATTAATTTTAATTTTTGAACTCTTCTTAATTTGCCAATACAGACCCTTAAAAGGTAAAAGTTTATAATCTAATCCTATATTAAATTTATAAGCTACTTCATCTGCTCTAAGACCAGCGCAATTAATGAGATGGGCATAAAAAACTTTTTCATTATTATTTAAAGTTATTTCTCTTTTAAGATGATTTATCTCCCATTCAGGTTGATTAAGTTTAAAAATAACTCCTTTTTCTTTTAATTCACTTTCTAATCTCTCTAATACAATTTTAGGCTTAACTACTGCAGTGTTTGGACTCCACAATGCTCTTCCAGATGCAGATCTACATAAGGGCAAAAATTCTTTTAATTTCGTTTTATCCCAAATTTCTACCGTTGCTCCATTTGCTTTGCCTCTTTCATAAAGTAAATCAATTTGAGAATCTAGATCTTCGTTTTGAGGAACAATGACCTTACCACATTCATTTAAAGGCAAAGACCTTTCTTTAACCCATTGTTTTAATCTTCTTGAACCTTCTACACATACTTTAGCTTTTAAAGAATTTGGTTCATAATATATGCCCGCATGTAAAACTCCACTATTTAATCCAGAACTATGTAAACCTAATTTTGGTTCTTTATCAATAATTAATATGCTTTGTGCAATTTCTTTTTCTAGAAGTTGATTAGCTAAAGATAATCCAACCATTCCTCCTCCTACAATGCAAAAATCTATATTCATTTAAATTTTTTTGTTAAGCATTTTATATGGAAAAGAATTTGAATTTTCTAACAAGATTATTTCCGATAATAAACCCAAATATGAAAAAAATCCATGTTTATTTATATTTTTGGATATTTGATTTCTTTCGTTTATCCCTTGTCCAGTTTCAACATGAAACAAATTATTAATTCCACTATTAAGCCCAGCTAACATGTCAGAAATTCTATCTCCTATAAGTATTGATTTACTGAAGTTAATATTAAATCTATCTGCCGCATGATTTATAATATGAGGATTAGGTTTCCGCCAATTATTGATATTCAAACTTATATGAATATTTGCATATATTGAATATATTGGATTTGGTTTTCCAATTAATTCAATCATCCTTTGATTAACCCTGTAAAAGTCATCCCAATTATAAAAGCCTCTAGATATACCTGATTGATTAGTTACTACAATTACGGGTCATCTAAATTCATAAGCTTTCGCCAATAATTTTATTACTCCTTTTTCAATTTGAACATCATCTGGATTCTTTATATAATTAACTTCCTTAATAATTACTCCATCTCTATCTTTGAAGTTTAAAAAGATTAATTCTCTAATGATGATTGCAGAGGTTTAATTATCATACTTTTAAGAAAAATGTCTCTGGATAAAAGAGGTTCCATATCTTCATTTGGTCTCCCAAATTTCACCTGTGGATTAACTCTTGCTTCAGGAGATATTATTACATTCATCAATGAAGCATTAGGACTAGAAAGAAAAGTATTTATCATACTAGTGTTATTTTCTTTTAGCTCAAAATAATCTAACTTAAATGATTGGGCTACCTTTTTATAGTCAGGGAAAGAAAGATCGCCTTTATTCGAAGATGCTACATATTTGGAATCTAGCCATTGTTCCTGAGTTTGCTTTATCATCGAATATCCCTCATTATTAATGATTATCAACTTTATCTTTATTTGATGATGCATAACTGTTGCCAACTCTTGAAGTGACATCATAAAACTTCCGTCACCCACGATAGAAATTAAATTTTTTTTAGGATCAGCAAAATGTCCCCCAATAGTCGCGGGAAGTGCCCATCCCATTGCTGTATTGTTAAAGTCATGAAACACTCTTATGCCTTCCTTTAAATTGAAAATTTGCATTGCCCACGCAATTGAGCAACCAGTATCAATAAATATTAAACTTTCTTTGTCAAAATTATTTGATAATACTTTAAAAAAATCATATGGGTTTATTTTCCCATCACTAATAACCTTTTGATTCTTATTTTCATTAAATAATTTTTCCCAATTAGAAATTGTATTAAGCCAATTATTATTTTTATAGAGAAATTTTGTAAAATCATAATTTTCAGTAAAATTTTTAAAGTTTTCAAAAAAATCTTTTAAATCGTCTTGAATTAATAAATCAAGAAATAAATCAAAACTTTTAAATTTACCTAATTCATTTGGATCAATATCTACCATTATTTTTTTTGCTTCACGCGCAAATGTACTTATTGGAGAACCTGTAGATTTAGTATCTAATCTTGACCCAAGTGAAATTATTAAATCTGCATTTTGTACAGCAAAATTAGCATGTCTCATTCCATGAGTTCCAAAAGTACCTATATATAAATCATCTTCGGCAGAAATCAAATCAGAGGCTCCCCATGTAAGTGCTACAGGTATTGAAAGTCTATTAATGAATTCAATAAACTTTTTTTCTGTTTTGCTTAAATGAATACCCCAACCTGCAATTACCACTGGTCTTTGAGATTTATTTAGCAGGTTCAGGAATTTTTCTAATGAATCTTTTGTATCAGGATAAATTCTATGAGAATTTATAAGATCGGATTTGGAAAATTTATTTAAATTATCAACATCTATTATTTCTCTTTGCAAATTATCTGGTATATCAATTAAAACTGGTCCTGGCCTGCCATCTACTGCAATAGAAGTTGCTTTTTCAAGTTCATATAAAATATCGTTTGGAGATTTTAAAGTTTTAGAATACTTGGTTATTGTTTTAGTTATTTCAGTAATCGGCGTCTCCTGAAACCCTATTTGCCGAACACCAGTATCACCAGTCATTCTTGTAGTACTAACTTGCCCTGTAATAATTAACATCGGCACTGAATCATAATAGCTACAACATATCCCAGTTATCAGGTTCGTTGCTCCTGGACCGCTAGTGGTTATAGCAACGCCAAGATTTCCTGTAACCCTGGAATATGCATCTGCAGCCATAGCTGAAGCTTGTTCATGGTGAGTACATACTAAATTTAAATTAGGATGATCATTTACAGAGTGAATTAAATGTAAAGAAGCACCTCCAGAAATAGCAAAAACAGTCTTTACTTTCTTTTTTGCAATATATTCAGCAACGTAATCTGATAACTTTATTTTGATTCCCACGGTACAAAAAGTTTACTACTTATAAATAATGATCCATCTTTGTAAGAGACAGGCATATCTTCTAATTTTTCAACTTTATTCCATGAATTTTTCTGAGAAAATAAGTTAATTTTTTCTGATTCAAAAAAATCATAAATTAATTCAGCATTTTTTTTGCTCCCAACCTCAATCATTGCATCAGTCGTTAACCATTCCGAATGAGATGTACTCAACAATATTTTTGCTTCATAACCCTCCACATCAATTTTTAAAAAATCAAAATTATTAATTATTTCTTTAAAAGAATCTGTTTCAACTTTGATAGTTTCTAGATCTCCATATGGAGAATCTTTTGCACCTTTGATATGACTACCAGTAGTATTACCCTTAACTCTGACGAACTCAACATAACCAGCTTCAGTGGAAATAGCTTTATTTACAATTGTAGGATTAGATTTTACTGAGTTTAAGCTAATGTTATTCTTTATTTTTTCAAAATGAATTTGATCAGGCTCATAGGAGGTAACTGCAAATCCCAATTTAGACATTATTATAGAATGCAATCCAATGTTTGCCCCTAAGTCAGCAACTTTCTTATAGTTATTTCTATTTTGATAATAGAAAGAAAAAAGTATCAATTCATCGAATCCAAAAAGATGGGTACTATTTATTGTACCCATCTCGAAATATGGAAAATTTAAGCTACCAAATTGGCCAAAATTAATTTCATCTTTATTGTTAGGGCCAAATAAGTTTTCTGAAGATGTCTTAGCAATTTTTGAGAAAAATTTATATTCTTTACTGCTAGGAGAGTGATAATTTTTAATTGAAGGGATAATATCTATTAGAGAAGATAAAATTTCCTGATCTGATTTTTTTCTATCTAAATTTTCCAATTCCTAATAACTAAAAATTTCGATTATTCTATCACAACCTTTTTTTAATAGCATCAAATTGGTTTTGAAAAAAATATTTATAAGAAAATACTATTTCACTAATATATTTTTTTGTTTAGATATTCAAAATCATCCTTAGGCACTAGAAAATCATATCCTATCTGATTGAATACTTCAGAAAGCCTATATTGGTTTGAAACTATTTTCCTTAAAACCTCATTAGAGCTGTAATCCACAACTGGTTTAATAACTGGGCTAGAAAACATATAAAGGTTATAAAAAACCGTCTCAGCCGTTGGTAGAGTTCTATGTATTAAATTTGAATCAAATAATAAAGCATCCCCAGGCTTAGGATTAAGTCTTAATATTTCGCAATCTTCAAAATTATAAAATTTTTTATCATGGCTATCTTTTAAAATTTCAATTTGAATTTCACTACAGCTGCTTAAAAATGTTAGAACACTTATACATAGGGGAAATTTACTTGGACTATGTAAATAAGGGATATCTCTATGCCATTCAATAGTTGCTGCAATTTGAGTTGCTTTGTTTTCAACACATCGACTTAGATGGAGTTGATAATTTGTCGGGAAGATTTCATTAAGGTATCCATGTACTTCTTTATGCAAAAGTAGATCTCTATAGTTATTAGAGCTTAAAAAGGGACTTCTGAAGACTCCAGAATAACTTTTATTGTCATCTAAATGGTAGGGATAAATCCCTCTTAAATTATTAAGATCGTCTACCAGCTTATTACAATCTTCAAGATCTATTATATTTTCTAAATATAAAAACCCACTTTCATAAAGTTTTTTAATTTGATTGCTATTTTTTAATTTTACGAAATTACATACTTTTTCTAGACCTGGATGTATTTCTTGTTCCATTTTTTGTTTATAATAACATAATTATTAATTAATGCTTCTTGATTTTGTTAATCAATTCTGAGATAATTCACACTTTAACTTCTCTGATATGAAAGCAATAATATTATCAGCAAGCTCTGATATTGGAATAGAATTAATAAAGTCTCTTAAAAAGAAAGGATTTGAAGTTTTTGGAACTTACAATACTAATTACCCTAATACAAATTTTATAAATCCGAAAAATCTCCTCAAGTTAGATATCGCAGATTACGATAAAGAAGAATACAAAAATTGGATAAAAAATATTGGGAATTGGGATCTATTTGTCTCATGTATAGGAACTCAAGATCCAGTTGGCTACATAACAAAATTAGAGGCAAAAGATTGGGTTAAGGGTGTAACAAACAATTCAGTTCATCAAATTGGAGCTTTAATGAATGCCTTGAAATTCAGAAATAAAAAAAAAATTTCTAATGTAATATTTTTTGCAGGAGGTGGTACAAATTCTGCAACCCCCGCATATTCAGCCCAAACCTTAGGAAAGATTTCACTTATTAAGGCAGTTGAACTACTAAACGATGAAATTGAGGATGTTAAATTCGTTATACTTGGACCCGGCTGGGTCAAAACAAAGATTCACAACTCTACTATCGACGCTAAGGATAAAGCGGGTAAAAATTACGAAAAAACTATTTCTATGCTTAAGAATGAAAAAAATCTAAACCCAATCAAAAAAGTTATAGATGATCTTTATAAACTTATTGAACTTCCAAAACATTTGGTGAGTGGTAGAAATTTTTCATCAGTTCATGATGATCTTAATTTAGATAATTTAGAAAGGTTGTACAAAAAAAATAAAGACTTTTATAAGCTAAGAAGAAATTTAAACAATAAATAAAATATAAATTAATTCTTGAAAAAAAATTAATAATTTTAAAATAGAGACAACTTATGTATCAAATATTATTTAACAAAGCAATCTATAAAAATCTTAAAATTTGCTATTCATTTATCTTATGGCTTTATGCCAACTTGCTTTTGCCATTATCTTTTGTTTTCCTTATTTGTCTAAAAATATATTTTTATTATTTTCCTAGAAAACATAAAAAATTAATTTCATTAAGAATTTCTAAAAACTATTTTGGTCATTATGCTATTGAGCCAGCAATTGCTTCTTCCATAAAAAAAGAAAACTGTTCAACAAAAATAATCGTTTCTTTTAAAAGTGCAAATATCAGAAATAATAAAAAGCTTAACTACTGCATAAAACAATCATTTCCTATATCAAAAGACATATATTTAAAATTTATGGAACACATATATAACTATTCAAATAATAAACTCAAGAAATATATAAAAAACTATTATGAGCCATTAATCCCCAAATTTAATTTACACAGGGAAATGAAATATTGGCCAAGTTTATTAAAAGAGAAAGATTTTACATGGAGAGAATCGGCCAATAAAATAATTAAAAATAACAAAATATTGCAGACTGATAAAGCAATTATTATTGCTTTAAGAACTGAACATTTTCATAAGAATTCAAAAAAAGTCCAATCCCAACCATATAGAAATGCCGATCTTGGTGATTTGATCCACGTTATTGACTGTTGCATTAAAGAGAAAACAGATAGAGAAATCTTATGTTATTGCCACAAGAATATAGGATTTGCCTTGAAAAGTAGATATCATTCAATATCTAATATCAGAATAATAAATCAAGATGATGTTGACATTTTAGATATTCTAAAAAAAGATGCATTACTTATAAGCAACGCAAATGGCATAGGATCGGCATCGTTTGCGATTGGGATTAAAACTCTATATATTCAACATTCTCCTTGGCATGTTTGGTTTACAAGTCATTCAAATAGCTTAATGCTTCCAATTGAATATTTTGATTGTAATGAAATTGAAAAAAGAAATTTAGATAAAAATTTTTCGCTTGCTTTTTCACCATCAAATGAAGTTCCGTTTAATTATGAAAGAAATTTTGCCACTAAAGGTATCAATCTTCAATCAATAAAAAACATCAAAAAAGAGACCCTAATATCGAGCATCAGTGAAGCATTTAATCTTAAAGAGAACTCATTATCTTTTAATGAAAATTTACTAGGATGCAGCTTCAACTATAGAAATCAAGAAGAAAAAATTTTTTGGCAAAATTATATTAATAACCTTCCTTTTTCAATAAGATATTGGCACAAAAATATAACTATGAAAATTTCAACTTCATTTTTAAGAGATTTTTAAAAAATTTTTATATTATTTAAGAACTAAGTTTCAAAAAACACTTCTGGCTTAAGTAAATATCCATTAGGCAATTTGTTTAAATTAAAATCTCTATAAACACTTTTTTCTATTGTATTAATTTTTTTAAAATTAGAAAAAAGTTCAAACAGTTGTTTTTTTGAGGCAGTTCCTATACAAATTTTGTTAATACAGTCAAAAGAAAAAGTCCAGGCAAGTATGAATGCAATAATATCAATATTTTTTTCTTTTAAGAATTCTTCTAAATATTTAAGTGATTTCAGATTTTCCTCTGTTAAATATCTTTTAACTCTCCAACTTGAATTAGCTCGACTTAACTTAGGCACATTATTAATTTCTTTATATCTATTAGCTAAAATGCCTCTGCAAAATACTCTATAGGGAATAGCTTTCATATTATTTTTTATCAACAAAGGAAAAATTTCTCTAAAAGCTCTTTGTTCAAAAAAATTAAAGTGTACGTCCAAAGAACTTGGAAGAGTTAATTCATGTGAATTGCATTCATCTATCCAATATTTTAATTCATCTGGTTCAAAATTACATATTCCATAGCTTTCAATAACGTTATCATTGATAAGCTTTTCGATAGTTTCAACTTGATCTTTAACGCTTACCGTTTTACAAAAAGAATGTAAAGAAACTCTATGAATTCTCTCTGATTTAAAAATTCTGCTTATATCCATAGTGGATTTAATAATGGTTTTTGGATTTAATTCCTCAAGAGCGACTCCAAAACTTCCATCATTTCTTTCTACTCTTTTAAGACCAATTTTAGAATGTACTTTAAAAAACTTTTTTGTTGAAAATTGAAACTCAGAAATAAATTTTTGAGAATTTTTATTTCCATAAAGAGTACCAGAATCTACCTCCTTAATTCCTAAATCATACGCGTAATTTAAAAAATCAAATGTTTCTTTTTTATTTAATTTTGCCCCAAAAGGCAATCCTCCTAATACTAATGAGTTTTCAAGTTTCATTTTTTGGGTAAAAATCTATACTCTAAATTTAATCTAGTTTCTTTCTCATCATTGGAATCTTCAGAATGAATACAGTTAGGATGAAACACTATCAAGTCGCCATAATCTAATGAAGGCCTTACAAATTTATTTACAGATATATCTTCATTTAACCTATATTCTCCATCAATAAACTTTGAGTTTTTTGGTAAATAACTTTTATAAGTTTTCTTATGGGAACCTTTTAAAAAACGAATGTTAGATTTAACTGTAGAACCTGCAAGAGGGATCCAGATAGAGTAAACATTTTTAGAATTTCCCCAATTCTTACAACTTGGAGGGTAGCCATCATTTTTTAATGGTCTTATTAATCTAAATCCTAGCCAACTCAAACCTGGATCTGCACACATATCAAAATCAAAAAATCCACTAATATTTTTTATAAAAGAAATTAATGCATCTTTCCTTAAAATAGAATTAAGTGAATCTGAAGGATAAAAATATCTATTTTTTGTAGACACTATTAGTTCATGATCTAAATTAAACTCCTCAATATAATTATGGTAATTCTTGACATCTTTTAAAAATGGTATATTTTTATCTTTATAAAGACCCTGGATTTTTTTATTAATATGATTTAAAACATAATTATAAATCGAAGAAAATTCTTCTTTATTAAAGAATTTTTCTAAAATTTCATATCCATCTTTATTAAAATCTGACATAAGTTTTTTTAGCAAAATTCAATTGTTTTGTAAGCATTTATCTTATACTATTAAATTTTATTTGAATATATTTATGATACAAAAAGCTGTATTGAAAAAAGTTAATAAATAAGAATTAGGACATAAGTCTTTTAAAGACATGAAAATTTTTTTTAATTAGTATATTATTAGAGAAAATAAAATAAGAAATTGAATAAAGGTTGGTTCCATACAGACATCACAGAAGATGCAAAAAAATTAGCCCATGAAGTTATTAATTCAAATTCATTAACTAATGGACAATCAACCAAGACATTAGAGTCTGAAATTAAAAATATTTTTGGAGTTAAAACTGCCATTTATACAAATAGTGGGACATCGGCGCTTGCAATGTCGCTATTAGCTTCTGGGATAGGTCAAGGTGATATTGTAGGCACAAGTGGAATTGGATGGATAGCTACAGTTCAAGCCGTAAAATTTACAGGTGCTGATGTTCTTTTATTAGATGTTGAGAATGAATTGCCAACCCTTGATATAAATATAATCCCAAAAGTTGCTGACAAAATAACTGCTTTAATACCTGTTAACTATAATGGTAGACAAGTAAATATAAAGGAAGTAAAAAAGCTTATTCCAAATAAAAAAATAATAGAAGATTCTTGCAAAAGTTTTTTTTCAAAGGATTTTGACGCAAAGAATTATTCTGGAACTAATGGAGATTATGGTTGTTTTTCATTAGGAATGATTTCTATGCTGCCTGGAATATATGGGGGTTTTGTTGTCACTAATAAATCTGAAGATCAAGAAATTTTAAGTTGTTTAAAATGGCACGGCACAACTTATAAAAATAATAATGAAAAGTACGAGAGGTTTTCATATAATTTTAAAACTTCTAATCTCCATGCATCTTTTGCATTAGGTATGCTTGAAACATATCAAGAAAGAATCGAAAAACTATCACTCATATACGAAATGTATAAAGACGGATTAGAAGGCTTAGAAAATAATAAACTCTTACCTGTGAATAAAAAAAGAGGAGAGATACCTTTGCTTATAGATGTAGTTTCAAAAGATAGAAATCAAGTAACAAAGTTATTAAATAGTAATGATATACCAACTTGTAATTATCATGAATCACTTGATAAGGCTTCCTACACAAATAAATTTCAAGAACTTAAAAATAGCTCTAAATTTGGTTCTATGGTTTTCCATCCCCCCTGTGGCCCTGATCAAGATCTTGAAAGAATTGAAAAATCAATAAAAATTCTCAAAAATTTAGGTTAGTCTTCATTACAAATATTTATTTATTCTTAAAAAATCTTTGTGTATAATCTATTAATATTTTATTTAGAAATTTATGATTAATTCAGACAGTTTGATAATAGTAATTGGGGGAAATGGTAGAATAGGGAAAAATTTTTGCTTACAAGCTTTAATAAATACAAATCATTATTTAATAAATATTGATCCTTCCCCAGATGATTTTATTCAAGAAAACTTAAAAGATAAAAAAAAATATTTTCATATTCCAATCCCTATTGGAAAAGTTGATGACGCAAAACAAATACTCAAGTTGATTGACAAAAATTTCCCCGAAAAAAAAATTAATTCATTAGTAAATCTTTCAAGAGTCAGGATTAATGACATAGATGAAATTCTTATAAACGAAAATGATGTTATTAAAAATATAAATGTTCAAATATCAGGTTTAAATCAATTAATTAATTTATTTGTAAATGAAAAAAAATTCAGAGACTTCTCTATTATTCATGCAGGATCGCTAAGTTCAAGATTAGTTAACCATCAAGCAGTTCTATATCATTATTTAAAAGGAGCAATAGAATCAGCAAGTAAAGCTTTAGCATTCAAACTAGGAAAATACAATATAAGATCTAATGTTTTAATTTGCGGATTAGTTAATGACCCATCGTTCAAATTATCCTTAAAACAGAAGAAAGTTGAAAAAGCTTGTATTCCTTTAATTTCAGGACCTCCGACTGTTTGTGATGTAGCTAATTTAATTTTATTTTTAATATCCTCAGATAGCAGATCAATAACTGGGACTTCGATTGTTATAGATTCCGGAATGTCTCTTCCAGATAACTATACTGTTCTTTCAAACCTTAAAAGTTTTAATTAATGGTCTTTATAAAAAACCCTTGAAGACAAATCAGATTTTTTGTTTTTAATTGGTTTTTCCTCAGATTTATTTATTGCAAAATAAAAAGCTTTATCAACTGACTCTTTATGAGCTGGTAATAATTTGTATCCAAAGTGCTTAGCATACATAAGATTTTCAGTTTGACAAAATCTATATCTATCAGATGTAGCTTCTTCCCAAGTTAAAAATCTATCTAAATTAGTACTAAAAACCCTTCTTGGAAGGAATATATCTCTTGTATTTGGGGGATGAAAATGACCAGAAGGATGAAAATCAAGCCACAAAGTTAAATTACCAAAAAGACTTGCGGGCAGAGTACCGCCACTCTGACTTCCTACCCAAAATTTACAATTTTCCCAAATAAAAAGTTGTAATGTTTCATATTCAAACATGTTATTACAAATACTTTTAATATCCAGTGCATAATCTTGTAATTCTCTAGATAAGAAAGCATTAGCACCAACCAGTAAAGGTATTCCTCCCTCAGATTTTATAAGTTTGCAAATATACTTACTATTTTCAATTGAGGTATTTCTTCCAGTTCTTTCGTCAAAAGTTGCCCTTAGATGTAGGCCTATAAAGAACTTGTATTTATCAATTAAAGATCTCCCAATGATTTTTTTGGAAAGTAAATTGCATTTCTCAGGAACTTTGAGTAAATTTCTTCTATTAGAAATTTTCGTTGCGAGTTTGTAATATTCACTCCTAGCAAGAAGAGCTTTATATTTAGTTTTTTGACTTGGCCAAATCTCTAATTCTGAATCATATTCAGAATTCGATTCATTACCATTAGACTCTAAAACTTTGATATTTAATTTTTTTGCTAAATCCTTCAGCAAATTACCAAATAATTTGTTTTGAACACGATTTGGATCATAAATGAATATGTATTCATTTATGTCTTTACTCAAAAAATTGCATTCCACTCCTTGAAGTAAAAAAGCAAATAAACAAAGATGTCCTATGGCTGTAAAATGCTCTGATTCTTTATAAAAACCTTCTTTTCTTTTTTCCAAAAAATTTAATTTTTCTCTCGTTAAAACCAATAAAGAATCTAAATGATCATAATCTCCTAATAGCGTAAAAGGATGTAAAAACTGATATCTCTTTTTAAGAAGTCCTATTAAATTTGATTTATTCCCATTAAATAGTTTAAGTATTTTTTTGGTATAGTCTTTATTTTCCCTAAAGGAAGCTATTAACCAACATAGCTTAGTAATATTTTCAAGTGATAAATTATCTTTTTGAAAATTTTCATTTAAATAATTAGAAGCAAATATTTGCAAATCTATAGAAAAAAAATATTTAAAAAAATTTTTGTTTAGAAGAGGTATAGCTTTAGGCGATAAATATTTAATTTTCCAATCAAATGAAATGAAAGGGATATAAAAAAATAGTAAAGAACTTAATATTTCAAGATGATATTTAATTTTTTTTATTTTTTGTTTATATAGCCAAAAATAATAATTTATTTCACTATTCAAGTTTTTTTTCATTAATAAAAAAATCTAAAATATTGAATTTCTTACAACAATAACCGAAAAAATGTTATAGAAAAAGATTACAAAAATATTTCAAAGATTTTTTTAAATAAAGTTAACATAATAAATTCTAAGTGAATATTAAAAATGCAAATTCTCAACTCAAATGTTATAAAGTACTTCTGAAATTATCGAACTTGAGGAGGAAATCTCAAATTATTTTATTATGATTAAGGTATCATAATATGAGGCTATAGCTCAAGTGAATCTTCAATCAAAAAAAGAAGGACGATTGCTTGTATCATTAATCAGGTTGTGGAAGCAACTAAATAAAAGAAGACGCATACAACTTTTCTTTTTACTCGTAATAATGATTATATGTGGATTAGCGGAGTTAATATCTTTAGCTTCTGTAATTCCATTTTTACTAGTACTCACTGATTTAGATAAGCTATTAGATATAAAATTTTATTTTAATATAATTAATTTTATAGGTCTAACATCTAGAAGTCAGATAATTTTATTTATTACTTTGACATTTATTTCGGCAGCAATAGTTACAGCTTTAATTAGATTGTTAAATTTATTTTTAACTGGACGTATCGCAGCTTTGATTGGAACTGATCTAAGTAAACGAGTCTATAAAAGAATTTTAGAACAGAGTTATTCATGGCATGTTAAAAAGAACTCTAGTGATTTAATTACTACTTCTAACCAGAATACAAGCTTTGTTGTTGCAATAATAAATGCTTTACTTCAACTAATTACATCTTTAATTATAATTATTAGCATCTTAATTGGATTATTTCTAGTAACTTGGAAAGTAGCACTTTTCTCTTGTTTGGTTTTTGTCTCTACATATATTGTGTTGAGTTTAACAGTAAGGAAAAAATTTAGAGACAATGGAAATAAACTTGTTACTTTTTATCAAAAACAGTTAAAGATATTACAAGAGGGATTTAGTGCTATAAGAGAAGTTATTATTGATAATTTACAAGAAAAGTTTATCGATAATTACGTTTTAATTGATTTACCAATGAGAAAAAGGGAGGCTAATAATCTATTTCTTAAAGGGTTTCCTCGTTATACGGTTGAAGCTTTAGGTATGGTCTTGATTGCAGCAACTGCTTATTTTTTAATTCTTGGAGATCAAGATCCAAATGTTGTCTTTTCTATCCTTGGAGCGTTTGCATTAGGCTCTCAAAGATTATTACCTTCAATGCAATCAATTTATGCTAGTTGGGCTGATATAACTACTTACTTTCCTGGACTATTAAAAGTATTAAATGTTTTAGAATTACCAAATAAAAACCTAAGATCAAATATATTATTTTCTGATAATGGTGTTATCAATTTTGATTCAATTATCTTGAAAGATATATCTTTTAGATATGATGATAAAAAACCATATGTTTTTGAGAATTTAAGTCTTAAATTATTTAAAGGTCAAAAAATTGGCATTGTAGGTAAGACTGGTTGCGGTAAAAGTACAATTATAGACTTGATTTTAGGCCTTCTTAAACCGACCAAAGGAACAATTTCTATAAATGGTATTAATTTAAATGAAAATGATAGTTTTTTACTCAATCAATGGAGATCTATGATATCTCATGTACCGCAAACCATATATCTTTTTGATTCAACTATTGCTGAAAATATAGCCTTTGGAGTAGAACCTGCTTTAATAGATTATGATCGTTTAAGATACTCAGCAAGGAAAGCTAATATATTAGAATATATTGAATCTCTTCCAAATGGTTTTGATTCATTTATTGGAGAACGTGGTGTTCGTATTAGTGGAGGTCAGAGACAAAGAATTGGAATTGCAAGAGCTTTGTATAAAAAATCACAAATAATGATTTTTGACGAAGCTACCAGTGCTCTTGATAATAGTACTGAGATTTCAGTTATGGATTCTATTTCTAAAATTGATAAACAGTTAACGCTTGTTTTAATAGCACATCGTTTATCTTCTCTTGATAAATGTGATTCAATTTATGAAGTTAATAAGTCTGGTCTTAAACCTTATATATCTCCTAAATGAGTAATAACTGTAAAAAAATATTATATAAGCAAAACCCCTTGTTTTCGTATTCCAATAGAAATACAAGAACAGTTTTTATGGATCGGGATGGAGTTATAATTAAAGATGTAAACTATATAAAGAATCCAGCTGATGTTGTATTAGAGAAAGGCATAATTAGTTTATTTGAAATTTTATTTGAGAACAAAATCCCTGTGATAATTGTTACTAATCAGTCTGGAATTGAAAGGGGACTCTTTAATTGGAATGACTATGAAAAAGTAACCTTGAAAATGAATCAACTTATTGGTAAATCATCCCCAATAATTGGCATTTATGCTAATGGTTTTTCCTCTAATGATGGTTCACATTCTTGGAGAAAACCAAATCCAGGTATGATAATAGAAGCATCTTTAGATTTGAATATTAATATAAATAAGTCAATTTTAATTGGCGATAGGCTTTCAGATATGAAAGCAGGATTGGAAGCAGGAGTTGAAAAACTTTTTCATGTTTTATCTGGGCATGGAAAAAGTGAGAGAAAAAACATTCTACTTTCCGTAAAGAAATCAAAGTTATTTCTCAATAATAAATCCACCAAAATATTTTTTTTAAATGATATGGTGAACTTTCCTTACAATCAAATATAAAAGTTTATTTATCATTTAGTGGTCTACGTAGTTTATAGAAATCTTTATTTATCCCTAATAGTCTCTCTAGTTTCTCTTTCTTAATCTCATCATTAACTGAAGCAAAATTCCTCCCACCAACAAGATTTTTCGGTAATTCCATCAAAGTATGTACATGAGATATTATTTTTGGGATTGAGTTAAGTTTTTCAGGCGATTCAAGCATAGTTAAGTTTTTTTTTAGTTAGCCCCAGCTTTTTCTTAGACTTTTAATGTCGCAGAATGAATCTTTGTTTTGACCCATCCTGGACCAAGTATAAATGCCTTGATGTTGTCTATCTCATAATCAAGAAGTTCAATTGACTTTATGAGTGAAATTTTTCCTAAGGTTTGAGCAGAGTAAAATGGAGTAGCAGAATTTGTTCCTCCTCCTGCAAAGAAAATAACAGTTGTCATTTTGGATTTATTCCTCGAAGGGAGTGCATTTATTTGCTAAGTTAAATTACTCAAGGAAGGAGAAGGTCTATAATCTATTGAGTGAGATTATTCCATGTGCAGATTAACAGTATTCTTATACGATTTTCCGGAAAATTAATTTCTATAAAGTCTTTAAATAAAACAATTAGTCGATTTTGTAATGATAATAAGCTTGGATATTACGTTAGGATCTGTATTTCTGTCCTCATACTCTATGCTCCGTTCTTGCCATTTAGATTGAAATTAAAATATGCATCAGTATCTTCCATACCTTTCCTTCAAACCTCACTTTTTGAAAATCTTTATCGTATTAATATCAATAGATTTACTGCAAATCAAATTGAATTACTTTATAAATCCTCTTCACCATCTTTTTCTGATGTCCGTTTAGTAACTTGGCTAATTGCCTCTCAGAAAAATAATATTGACTTGGTAAATTATTTTATAGCCTTTATTGAAGATCTTGATTTTTCTTCTTTAAAGCTTTTGCAACATCGGTATGCAATAATCCACCCTTTTGTCTTATTAGGAGATTACAAATCTGGTGATCAATTATTAATAAGCTCTCGAGATAAGCTCAATAGACTTTTGGATCGTCAACCAGGTTTTCATGATGAATCTTCACACTTTACTGCTATTGGCCACATGAGTCTTTTTGTATATGTAATTCAAGCTGCAGAGATTGGTCAATTAGATGCTAATAATCTTCCATTTACTTTTAAATACTGTCGAGATTATATCTGCAATTCCTTGTTTGCAGACCTTGTTCTTAAGTATGCGAGTGAAAATAATATTTCTGTTAGCTCATCTAAACGTGAATCAAGGTTTGATCATGACGATGATCACGAGATCGAAGTTTGGCCAGGCAATAGTGATTCATCAGTTCTTGCAAGAAATGAGTATCACAAGCTTGCTTTAAACTGGTCGTCCGAAAAAAAACATTCCCCTCTTACTTTTCCCTCTAATTTAAAGACTTCAGCTGAATCTCTTTTAGAGGAAAATCTTTCAGCTCCCTGGTTTGTTGGTATTCATATTCGCGCAGCTACTGATGTTGAGCGAACTCTTCGAAACACATCATTAGAAAATGCTAAATATATTTGCTCTCTTGTCAAATCTGCTGGTGGACAGCCTTTCCTAATAGGCGCTAATCACATTATCTCAAGGAAAATGTCTGGTCATGCTATTGATATTAAGAGTTTAAGCTCCTCTCAATTTGAATATGAACTTCTTCAGTTATATATTTGGTCATTCTCTCGTTTTTTTGTAGGTAGCCTTAGTGGTGGTACAAATCCTCCAGCACTTTTTGGGACCCCTACTATATGGCTAGACTTTCACCCATCTACTCATTTTTTTGCACCAAATACATTCGATATTTTTTTGCCTCGTAAAATATATTCTAAATCTCTTTCAAGGTATCTTTCTTTTCCAGAGTACTCCTCAAATGAGCATAGGTTTTGCCAAACGGAAAATCCGTTGTATTCAAGCTTCTTTGGCTATAAGGTATTACCAGCAAGTAGAAGTTCTATTAACCGCGCGTTTAATCATATGCTCGAGAAAACGGATAGAGAAAATGGTTCCTTTGATGATTCATTTTTCCATCCTCTCGCTAGAAGAATATTCCTTTAAGTATTTGTGACGAGTAAGAGATAATTTTGCCAGTGCGGGTGAGAGACAAGCTTGTAAATAAAGGACTAACAATTTATCAAATAAAAGTTCAACATTTCCTTATATTTTAAGCCTTAATTAATGGGAAATGATGGCAAAGGGATGATCTTGCCCTGTGATTACGACTCACATGGCCAAAAAATATAAGCTTTCAAGAGGCACTCTCGAATAATTAAAGCTAGGGCAATGGATGTGATAGTTGGAGACTTCGAGGAAATCAATATTGAGAGGCCTTTTATGGTGGCAAAACTGGTCACTAATCTCGAAGAAGGGATGCAATTGGCACTAAATAACAAACAAATTTCAGCAGTTGCGGCCTGTGCAAAAGAAATTATCAAGCTTGCTGGCTTAAACGCTGATTCTCAATACAACCAAAGAAGGAGGGCTTTTTAATGGATTACAAAGAGGAACAAATGATTCTTGCTTTTAAATGGAGAGCCAATATGACCATCCTCTTTAAGGTTTTGCCGCAGATTTATTACCCATTTGTCCATAAACCCTGTTGCCTATTGCAAAGAGCTTACCGCAGATTTACCG
>MDTE01113975.1_pt1 | contig 22113 bp, 19 predicted proteins | sample 811231 | NCBI WGS metagenome assembly MDTE01 (sample SAMN05326651, study PRJNA326480) | marine metagenome | isolation source: seawater | place: Indian Ocean: Red Sea | collected 2010 | reverse complement strand
AGTTTCAATTTCAAATACTCTTCGAGCCAAAAAAGTTTCTTCCTCCTGCAATTGGCTCTGGGCTTCCTTTATCAACGAAGCTACTTTATCAAATGGCCGGTGCAATTTCGCACGCGATCGAATAGCAATAAGCGATTGATCTCCACTAGCAAATTCAACCATATTTAATAGGAATGCTAAATTGTCATTTAATGGTCGCACTACAATCTTTCCATTGATATTAGTTTTCTGAATCGAAAAAGGGTCAAAGAGCCAATCAACATCTGAAATTGCAAAAACTACTGATGCAGCTTTTGTCTTTTCTTTATGACTTTCTGCACTAAAAGAATTTGGCGGGGTCCCGTAAGCACTTGTGAAATGTCCTTGCAGAACCGCAGCTATTGTCCTTGGTCGATTATCAACTTTAAAATTAAGACTTAGTTCGCTTGGTGCCATACTTAAAAAATCATAACGATTGAGAACTCCTGATGCATTAGTTGTAACAACTAAAGGTGCTCCTTGTTCCAAATCAAGAATTTCAATAGCGCCCCCCTCAGCGAAGAATACTTCGTTAAGGCTCGCTGTTGTTGCATGTGCTGAAGACAACCCCCCTTCACGTATTCGCATCCAGAACGGATAGTTCATGCGTTGGTTTTCTTTATCGGCAACCATTGATGCAGTATCCAGATCACCAACAACTGACTGACCTAAATATCTTAGCCCATAAAGTTCAAGAAGATCCGATATATCGTTGATTTTTTTAGAAGGATCTGGGTTAACTGTGTTACTTGTTTTCTTGAAGCGCAAATAGGGATCCATCATCACAATTAAGCTACCACCACTCATCAAAAACTGATCAATAGAATAGAGCATTTCTTTTTGCAGAATTGTTGCATCAATGACTAGCAACACATCTAGATCTGTTGGCAATGAACTCCTAAAGTGAGGAATAATTGCTAAATCATAAGATTCTTTAAGTTGAGAAACAAAAGACAAACCTTCACGATTCTTAACAACTGAAATCGATGGCACTAGAGGACTCAGGATACCTATTTTTGGTATGTTTTCTCGTAAAATACCATTCAATACATTTGCAATATCATATTCCATTAGTCTCGCACGCCGGTAGTCAAAGTAACTTACTTTCCCAGTTCGACTGCCTATAGAAACTGTTAAACCAAGAAAAAAGCTATCTCCTGAAGACATTGGTATCTTTTGAATCCCTGAAGATAATGCATCAAGTTCGTAGCTCGTATCTGGTTTGGGGTCTATCTGTTTAAATATTAATCGATGACCACTCTGCTCAACTATATTTTCGATTAAGCTTATTACTCTCCGCGCATGTGATTTTATATGAGTGGGTGTTGAAGGTTCGCTTGCACTCCAAAAAAGTGTTAACTCAGTATCTTTAGGCAACCCATTAACCGCATTTAAGGTGCTTTGGTGCAAAGTAAATTCTCGCGCTTCTGTCATATCTAACAAGATCGGAATACGCGATAAGAAAGGTATGCATATCGTAAAAAAAACAATAAGAAATAATGGTTCTTTTACAACTTTCAAAAAAGAGAAGACTGATAGCGTACCAATATAACGTGCTTCTATAATTTTACTCGATATCCATAATGCCCCAGCTATAGTAATTAAAAAATAAATCAAGGCACCAAATTCAATAGCACCTTTGCTCATACGGATAAGCCAAGTATAAGGGCTAAAAAAACTTATCAGGTTTACAAAACTCGAAGGGAATATCTCATTTAGAATACGGCCAAAAACATCCCAACCAAGCAACAAAAGAATAAACAAAGTGAGAGAACTTAAAACAAAAGCAGCAATTGCCTCACGCGTTATAACCGCTACAAGAATTGAGAATGCATAGAAAAAACCCAGGGTAAGAGCAGCTCCCAGGTAAGACGATAACAATATGCCAACGTCCGGCTTACCTAAATAAAATAACGTTGCTACCAGTGGCAGTGTAAATACGAGCGTAACTAATAATACAAGATATCCTGACAAGAATTTACCTAATACCACAGCTCCAGGCGCTACAGGCAAAGTCATAGAAAGCTCAACACTGCGATCGCTATGTTCATCTGCCCAAGACCTCATTGCCAGTGTAGGAACCAAAATTATCCCCACCCACGGCAAAAACACGACCAGGAGCCTTACCGACGCTTCATCAGTTGAATAAAAGTCAGCTATTAAAAAAATACATGTTGCTAAACCTGTCAAAAATCCAATTTGAAAAAGGTAACTAAGCCCCGTATACAGCATCAAACGAAGTTCATGCCTGACTGTAGCCCTGATACCCGCAATAAAACGATCTAATTTTGGTATCTGTTCTATTGAAGAATGAGGATTAACATCCATAAGAGATTAATCCCTGACGGCTTCTTTATTAGTCAAGGCACGGAAACTTTGAGCTATGCGGCCGTTTGCATCGCCTAGATTCCTAGGAGTATCATCAGCTACGATCTTTCCTTTGTTAATTATTATTGCCCGATCACAAATTTCTTCTGCTTCCTCAAGAATATGAGTTGACAAAATGATCGCTTTCTCGGGGCAAATTGAACGAATGAGGGTCCGGATATGCTCTTTCTGGTTTGGATCAAGGCCATCGGTTGGTTCATCAAGAATTAGGGCAGGGGGGTCATGGAGAATAGCTTGAGCTAACCATGCTCTTTGACGCCATCCTTTTGAGAGGGTAGCTATTTTTTTATCTAAGGCTAAACCTAAATCAATCAACTCTGTGACGCGGTTGATAGCTACCTCCAACTGATGACCCCAAACTCCCCGGCTTTCACCACAATAAACTAAAAACTCTCGAACAGTCAGTACTTGAAAACCACCAGGTGCTTCAGGCAAATAGCCAAGACAAGCTTGTGCATCAAAACGGTTTTTGAATACATCATAACCACAGATAGAAGCTGTTCCTGCATCTGCCTGATAAAACCCCGCCAGTATACGCATTGTTGTTGATTTCCCCGCACCATTCGGGCCTAAAAATCCAACTACAGTCCCTAACTCGATAGTGAACGAAATATTATTCACTGCTATAAGATTTCTAAACTTTTTTTGAAGGCTAATGGCTTTAATCATAGATAAATGAACTGCCCAGATTTTTCTTGCATTAGTTATTTAAGTTAGTTGGTGAACCAATAAAACCAACGATGATGAACAATGATACTGAAAGCCACGTTATCCCATACCCTATACGTAAGACAAGGCGGGCTAATCGCTTTTTAGCCAAGCTGTCCCGATCGTAGTGGTGTAAAAGGAAACTTCCAATTGTCGCAACAATAGCACCGAATACAGCTAACCCTATAATTGTCTCTCTTTCAAGCAGCCGTGCTACAAAACCTAGGGTGTTAGGGCTAAAAAAAGACATTACCCTATAATAGCATTATCCGACTTTTTTTGAAACAGCCGTGAGAAAATCGCGTCGATCACCACTTGCTTTAAAGCTCTTGATTGCCTCTTCGTGCAATAGTTCCATTGCTTCTTTCTTGTATTCGTAGGCTTCTGGCTCTCTTAGCATCAAAAAATCACGTGGTCGCGGTAGTTTAATCTCTATTACTTTGCGCACAGAGGTTGGCCTATTACTTAATACTACCAACCGATCTGCAAGAAAAATTGCTTCATCAATTTCAGATGTCACAAATAAATTTGTCCGCCCCGTTTCTTCAAAAAGCCTAACAAAAAATTCCTGCATTAGTTCTCTAGACATCGCATCTAATCCGCGAAATGGTTCATCCATGATCATTAGATCAGGCTGGTTAATCATTGCTCGTGCAAGTTCAGCACGACGTTGCATTCCGCCAGACAACTGTATTGGAAACTTTTCCTTGAATTCACCTAGTCCAACTTTATCAAGGAGGCGATTTGCCTCTTCCAGCGTTTTTTCTCGACTTTCGCCTCTAAGCAAAGGACCAAACATCACATTTTGCACAGTGGTTTGCCAAGGGATTAGAGCTGTCTCTTGGAAAACAACCATGCGGTCGTGCCCTGGTTGGGTAATTTCCTTATTGTTCAAGAAAATTTTTCCTTTATCAGGCCGGTCAAACCCTGCAACTAGGTTAACTAGAGTTGATTTTCCACAACCTGATGGCCCCACCAGTACAAGAAGCTCTCCGGCATGAACAGTAAGAGAAAAATCCATAATTATTTCTTCTCTTGACCAAAATTCACCAAACCCCTTCGATATGTTTTTGATGTCTAAGGTAGCTTCACTCATTCTAATTCAAACCCTCGAAAATATTTGTTTTTACAGCACTTTTAAAACTCTAGAAAAGACGACGCCACGGCATTGAACGATCCCCAATAAAACGGATCAATGAACTTGACAAATAACCGGCAATCCCAATCGAAATCATACCAACTATTACTTGAGCTACTGTTCCCCCCATATAGGAACTCCAGATGAAGAAACCTAGCCCACCACTTGCTTGCTGGCCACCACCACCTGAAATCATTTCACCTGCAAGCACAACTTCCCATGTTATTCCCATACCTACTGCAGCACCCGTAAAAATTGACGGCAATGTACCTGGAAGAATTATTTTCGAAAAAAGGTGCCATTGGGTCGCCCCCATCGATTGAGCTGCCCTGAGGTAGCGGACATCAATACTCTGTGCTCCTCCAAGCACATTGATTACAATGGTAAAAAACGCACCTAAAAACGTAACAAAAGCAATGGACATTTCTGTCGTTGGCCAGAAAACTATTGAAGCCGGAACCCATGCTAAAGGAGGAATAGGGCGCAAAACTTCAAATGGGGGAAAGAAAATATCCCTAAAGTATCTATTCACAGCTAACGCAAGACCAAATGGAATTCCAATTAGTTGCGCCACTAAAAAACCAACAAAGACGCGCCCAGTACTTAAATACCAACTTTCCCAATAGCCTGGAAGACCAATAATTTCTGTCCACGCTTTTACAACTTCAGTTGGAGGAGGAACTTTACCAATCCAAGGCACTGCAATTTTGAATGCTTCGCTTTTCATATTTCCGGCCAGCTCTTTGTCATTCAGGGTCATTTCTGTTTTGAATGCATCTGGCCTGTTCCCGATTACTATCAGAAAGAGCTTGTTATTGCGTTCCACAACGTTAGCAGAATGGGTTTTAAATTCCTTGTTTATTTGTTGAACAAAAGATTCAGTAAAATCCTTCAGCGTCATTGGAGAATTTTTTTCACTCCAGGCCTTTAGTATTTCCTTACTTGCCTTAAGCTCAGTTCCGTATTCACCTATCATTGCGTAAAGGACATCTCCTTCGTTAACAACTTTATTTATATCCGTCTCATTACCTGCAATCAGGTGTTCGACAACCTGGTACTCAGCTGTCCACCTCTCCATCCGCGAGCAAATTTCCCAGACTACAAGAAAGCCAAGAAGCGCTACAACACCGCGCCAAAACGTTAAGCTGCTAATTGCCCTTTCAAACTTTGATCGTTTTTTTATTGAAAGATTAGTACCACTGGCCATCAAATTATTCCTACCCATATAATCTATTTCTGTTAGCTTAAGCTAGTTCTCTTTCACCAGCCTCAAAAGCTTTAACTGCCTCTTCGTGAACAGCATCCTTTGCTTCATTGACTAAGAGACGAAACTGTTCTGAACTGAGAACCTGGTAATCGCGCGGCCGGGGAATATTAACATCAAGAATTTTTTTTGTCTTGGCTGGTCGAGTTGTCATTACAACTACGCGGTCCCCTAGAAAAATTGCTTCCTCCAAATCATGTGTAATAAAAAAAATTGTCACTTTTGTCCGGTCATAAACCTCTAAAAGAGCCTCGTGCATGATGGATTTGGTCAACGCATCCATTGCTCGATATGGCTCATCAAGCAATAATACCTTAGGGTCATTAATTAGCGCTCTAACTATCTCAGCACGCCTGGCCATCCCTGACGAAACTTCGCCAGGGTATTTTTGCGACATGTCCCCAATTCCAGCTTCAGCTAACATGCTCTCCGCTTTCTCGTTGGCTTCTTTTTTTGACAGGATGCCCTGCACGATAGGCCCGTAAGCAACATTTTCAACCAATGTTTTCCAGGGAAATAGCGCTCCATGTTGAAAAACTACAATGCGATCAGCACCTTGCTCTGCAAGAGGCTTTTCCGGGCCACATAACATTTCCCCATCTAGATATATTTCTCCTGTCGTAACAGAGTGAAACCCAGCAATAGCATTTAAAAGTGTAGTTTTTCCGCACCCGGATGGTCCTACAATCATACAGACCTCCCCAGCAGCAATTTCTAACGAACAATCGTCAACTGCCATCACATTGACCCCCTCAGGGTCATAAATCTTAGTAACGTTACGGATACTTATCGCACCCTTTCCTGAAAGACTACTAGGCAACCGTTATCTCCCCTCTAAAGCTAGTGCACGAACCCGCCATTGCATCATTCTATTTCCAGCCCACCGCACTAAAGCCGAAGTAAACCACCCTGCAAAACCAAGAGTTAGCATTCCGATCACCATGGAAACGTAGGTAATGTTCATATATGCGTCGACTATCATATACCCAAGGCCATACTCGCCCGAGACCATTTCCGCCGCAACTAGAGAAAACCAAGCTACACCCACACTAATCTGCAAGCCCGTAAAAATAAAAGGGAGCGATCCCGGCACTACAACATGGAAGAATATATCACTCGACTTTGCCCCCAGGCATTTAGCTGCTCGAAAATAGCTATCGTCAATTGACTCAACACCTAGAAGCGTATTTAAGGTTGTCACGAACAACGACGCCAAAGTTGCCAAAAAAATCACAGGTGTTTCGAGGCCCGAAAACATCAAAATTGCGAGAGGAACCCATGCCAGAATGGGAATAGGGCGTAATGTTTCTAATATTGGGAAGCTATAATCCTTAAATTTTTTCGACCACCCCATAAATAATCCTAGAGGCACTCCTATCCCAGTAGCTATGCCAAAAGCAATGACAATCCGCCGACAACTTGCAATAATATGGCCATGGTAATCTTCAGTAAAAAGTGAAATACCCCACGCTGGTTTCCGACTAAGCCATTCTGTTATAACCTCATAAGGACCAGGAATTTTATTGAAGCGTGGCAATTCCCACCCCTCACAAAATAAATAATATGTCCCTATCCAAAGGGCGATGCCGAATGTCGTTAGGTACGGTGTTGGCGTTTTTAAGTTTTTTTTCCACCGATAAAACGCCAATGCAAAACCTGTTGGTGCTTTTGTCTCTAGCATATCCGTATATTCCTGCTCTATGCAATTTTGGGTAATTTAGCTATCTCTGTTTTTTTGCACTAAGATTCTAAATAGCTAGTGCTAAAAAAAATTCAAGAAAAAAAACGGAAGAAATAAAATTTTTTAAAACAGGCCCCGACAGTTAAGCCGGGGCCGTGTTTACCCACATAAGTATTCTAACCTAATCCTTGTATGATGAGAGAGGGACCCCATCAATCTTTCCAAGTGGGCTTGACAGCCCCCTTGCCTTCAAAACTTCTCGGGCGACAGAATCGTCAACTGCGTTAGGTCGAAGTTCTTGTCTTCCACCAAACTTATTTTTCCCGGCCAAGAATGCTGTTGAAGCTTTGAGCATAGTCTTAACTTTATCGTTAAAAATAAAATCAAGTGTAAGCTTGTTACGACCAGATTCTTCACGATAGAGGGAAGCCCAAAGGATCTTCCTGTCCATTCCTTCGGTTTGATCATCTGCCATTTTGGCTACTGCACTTGCGTTGTTAAGGTCTGCTATAAACACTTGTGCATCTAGCTCAGCTTCCAACCAACCACGATGAACATCAGGTCGATCTTGAATGATTTCGTTCATCATTACGAGAAAGCCTGCATCCCCAGCATCATCCCCTTTGAAATCTTCACCGGTGGCAGCACGCCGAGCAATCCCAAGCAATTCAATCTTTGAAGCTGTTGGCTCCCAGATGGCGGCACCAGCAATTTTTCCAGCTTCCAGATTCTTGGTAATGTTTTCAATATTTTGATTCAAATATTTTTTCGGTTTAATGCCAGCCTGTTCAAACGCTAGAAGCGCAAAACGGTCAGTACAAGCACCGTGTGGGGCTGCTATCAACTTACCATCCATCCACTTAACAGCATCTAGCCCAGTCTTGAATTTTGGCGCATTATTAGGAACCAAAAAGATATTACATTGCATCTTTGAAGTGCCGAGAACCGCGATCATTCTTAGATCAATAGTATCTTCCCGCATGGAAGAAACAATCGCAGGCATATCGCCCATATAGCCTATATGGTTTTTTTCTCCCAACAACTTTCCAACAATGACTGACCCCTGTAGGCCAATCTCAAATTTAGCACTAGAGCCTGCTGGAAGATGCTTTTTCCAAAGCTGCTTCCCGTTGATGACAACACCGGACCAGGATTCAGTGTAGTAGGGCTGATAGCCAATCACTAAATCTACCTTCTCACCGGGTTTTCCAAAGCCAACTTTGGCCATTGCAGTTGGCACTACACCAAATGCAAGAAGCCATACAGCAGCTGACCCAATAAATAATCTAACAAAATTCTTCATTCACTTTTCTCCCTGTAACATTAATTTAGTAGGATATTTCTCAGCCAAGGGAATTCGTACTTATTTTGTACTGCAGTATTGGCTATAAAAAAAACCCTTCAACGTTAATCACCAATAGAGATAATTTACACCCTAGAATTCCCTCGCGGTCAAGCCAAATAAGCTAAGTCAAATTAATTTTCATGGCAAAATTAACACTTCCCAAGAATAGCGTTTATAGCTACCCAATGCAGAATAGTAAATTTTTCTGGACCGTCCAGTACATTTTAAGAATTATTATCATTATCTCCAAAGTAGCACTTAGGACTAATCCGTTAAAAAACTGCCCATATTAGGTTGATTACAAAAAATTATGTATTTGGCAAATCATAAATTCCATCCGGAAGCATTTAAATTAAAGTCGTTATTTTTCGCACGTTTTTACTATTCGCAGATTTTCATTTCAAGCACTCCTTGACTACTCTTTTTTTATTTTCACAATATTAATCACAAGACATCAGCGACAGCTGAAAAAAACAATCAAAATGCTAGGGTTATCTTATAAACCGGGGGACGTTTTTGGCTGAAAAAACTCGTGATAAAACGAAAATACAGAAAAAATCTGGCACACATTGCCCTTCACAAGATGCAGGCGGCAAAACTAATACTAATAAGAAAGCTCCAACAGTAAGAAAACTTTTTTGGTTCAGCTTAGTTTTTGGAACATTGTTGTGGGTAGCCATCGACGCTACTGTGGAAACAAGTACTAATACAACGATTGAGTTCCCGTTACCACCGTCTAATGCTCTCAAAACAAAAAATCAGTTAAAGCCACTTGATCAGGCGCCATTGCCTAAAACGATTTTTACCGATCCACATATCGGCAATATGAAGAAGCATCCCAGTAAAAATGCACTGCCGGAGATAGAATACTCAACAACAAGTGGTCAGAAAACAAAAATTACTCAGGATCTGTTTCAAAAGAATATCAATCAGTTCCAACCAAAGACAAATAAAGGCAAAGAGACATCCGGTTATAATCGGCCAAAGATTGCAATAGTAATTGATGACTTAGGGATCGATAAAAAACTGACGTTGGAAGTAATTAACCTTGAACCGCCACTGACATTGTCTTTTTTAGCATACGCTAAAGACATTAGAATACAGGCTGAAAAAGCACGCAAACGAGGACATGAAATTTTGTTGCACGTACCTATGGAGCCCGAATCAAATATCATTGACCCTGGCCCAAATGTTCTTCTTTCTGGGCTGCCAGAGGATGAACTTTTAACATTGCTTCGCTGGAATCTTGAACAACTAAATAATTACATTGGTATCAACAATCACATGGGGAGTCGCTTTACATCCAATCTAGAAAGTATGCGAGTTGTAATGAAAGAACTTAAACAGAGAAATTTGCTCTTTCTCGATAGTTTAACAACAAACAAATCAACCGGGCACATAGCTGCTAGTGAATTTAAGGTTCCCTTTATTACGCGAAATATATTCCTCGACCACAAAGATGAATTAAAAATAATTAAACAACAGCTTGTAAATTTGAAAAAAATCGCACGTTTGCAAGGGTATGCTATTGCGATTGGCCATCCACGAAAAAACACTATTCAGGCTTTAGCTTCATGGCTCGCTGACACGAAAAAACAATTTGATATTGTATCAACAAGAAAAATAGCTGATGCTCGATAAGGGCAGAAAAGTAATTATATTTTATCTTTGGCCTATTGTTCAATTTACACTGAATGGGTACCCCTAAAGATACCGAAACGATTCTGAGGCGGCGCGAAACAGTGCACGGGCTTTGTTAAGGGTTTCTTGATATTCAGATTCCGGATCACTGTCAGCAACGATGCCAGCACCAGCCTGAATGTATAAACTCCCATCTTTAATTATGCCCGTCCGAAGTGCAATGCACGTATCGACATCACCATTAGCGCCAAAATAGCCGATACAACCACCATAGATACCTCGGCGTTCCGGTTCAATTTCGTCAATAATCTCCATTGCGCGAACTTTTGGTGCGCCAGATACCGTCCCCGCAGGAAAGCCAGCCAATACAGCATCAATTGCATCAAATTTATCGTTTAATTCGCCCTCAACATTAGATGCAATGTGCATCACATGTGAGTAATATTCAATTACGAACTGTTCCGTAGGCCGCACTGTCCCGATCTTGGCTACCCGTCCTACGTCGTTACGGCCAAGATCAAGAAGCATTAGATGCTCTGCACGTTCTTTTTCATCATTTAAAAGTTCTTTTGCAAGCGTCTTATCTTCTTCTTCCGTTTTTCCACGTTTTCGAGTTCCAGCTAATGGTCTAAGGGTGATCTTACCGTCTCGAACCCTTACAAGAATTTCTGGGCTTGAACCTGCAACTGAAAATCCATCAAAATCAAGAAGAAAAAGAAAAGGCGATGGATTGAGCCGACGTAATGCACGATAAAAACACGTGGAAGATAAATTGAAAGGAATTTTTAAACGCTGAGACGGGACTACCTGAAAAACATCACCAGAATTAATATACTCTATACATTTCTTAACAATTTTCTGAAATTCTAATCTAGTGAGGTTAGAGGTTGGTTCTGTGGTTCTATTAACTTCCAAATCATTCGAAGCACGAAGCAGTTCTGGTGGTTGAGAGAGAAGCGTAACTGCGCCTTCTAACCGCTTCTTTGCTGCATCATAGATTTCCAAATGACCTATGCTATAGGCAGCACGTACAGGAGTAATAATAGTTACAGTGTCCTTTAACAGATCAAATACAGCCATTATTGTAGGCCTTACAAAGATCGATTCTGGGACCCCTATTGTATCAGGGTTAGAATTTGGAATTTCTTCAGTTAATCGCACCATATCATAAGAAAGATATCCGATTAAACCAGCTGACATTGGAGGCATATGGGATGGAAGATCAATTCGACTTTCAATTTCCAAGGCTTTGAGGGAGCCTAAAACACCTTTCTCTTTACCAACCGGACAGGTAACAAAAGTATCATGTCCTAACTCAGCATTTCGATTTATTTCGGCTTTTCCATTTTTGCAACGCCAAATAATGTCAGGGGCAAAACCAATAAACGAGTACCTCCCTCTAAACGCACCCCCTTCAACAGATTCGAGCAAAAAGCTATTTGGCTTACCTCGAGTTAACTTGAGAAATGCTGATACAGGTGTCTCTAGGTCTGCTAATAGTTCAGTCCATAATATCCCAGGATTACCAGCTTTAATATTAGCCAATACCGTCTTTTGATCAGGCTCTATCTGCATTTATCTTGTCAACTTCGATTTGCTCGATAACCACCTGGTTTAAACAACAGATCGATGACATTGTTATTAACCAAAACACCATATTTTGAGCGAAGTCCTTCTATGAGTTGGACAACCAGGTCATCTTGATGAGATGATTGTATTTTTGACAATATGGAAGTTACAGTTTCTTCATTGCTCTTTGAATCGGGAATATTAGTATTGGTAACTTGTATAACTTTATACCCGTCATTGACGCGAGCAATTCCAGCTCCTTTAACCTTTAACTCAAATATTTTCCTGACAACGTTTTCTTCAATTTCGCCATTTCCTGACCTTGTCAATGGTCCAACAAGTTCAAATTTATTCCCCTCAATTGAGGCGACGCTCTTAATTGAGTTACCATTCATTACTCGTTCAACAAGATCCTTTGCCATAGCTTCAGAAGCCTTTTGACGAGCCTCTATCATATAAGCATCAACCACCTCTTTTCTAATTATGGGAAATGGTGTCAAAGAAGCTTTGGAAATATTATCAACCCTCAAAATAAAATATCCATCTTCACCATCTTCAGTTAATGAACTTTCTATCCCAACGTCAGTGGAAAATGCAATTTCAATAAATTCCCTAATAGAAGAAACAGAAACTTTTTTGTTACCATCTAAGTTCTTTCCTGTTCGATCAACACCCGGTATGGTCTGTAATGTTGTTCCAACTTCAATCGCAGCTTCTTCAAGCGTTGCTCCACTTCCTAGTATATCTTCAAGTTTGTTACTCAGTTCAAACAAACTATCTATTCCTTTTTCGTGCTGTATGATTGGAACGATAGTTTTTCGCGCTTGCTCTATAGTTTTTTGTTCTGCTACCTGTATTTCAGTGACCTCAACAAAGTGAAAGCCTAGGGATGACTGCACAACTTTTGCAATCCCGGGGTTAGATAAAGAAAAAGCTGCTTCCCCAACTTCACTAATCGGCAAATCATTCTTGGAAAGCATACCTAGATTAAGGTCTTCTGGCTCTTGATCTGCAAATTCTTTTGCAACTTCAACAAAATTGCTACCATTCGCTAACCTATTTTCAACTTCTTTTGCAGCTTTTTTATCATTCAAAATAAATTGGCGGATAAATCTTTTTTCAGGCTTAAAGAATTCATCTTCATTGTCTTCAAAGTATTTTTGTATTTCTTCATCAGTTACTAAAATTCCATCAGCTAACTGATCAACTGAAAGATGGACATATGAAATATTTCGCGTTTCGGGTGACGTAAACAATTCTTTATGTTCATTGTAATAATTGAGAAGCACCTGATCATCAGGGGCTTCAAGGCTTTGTTGTTTAATGTCCTCAACAAGAAGCACTTCTGCAAGTCTCTTTTCATTCTCAATTCTAAAGATTTCTTCTGCAACCAGTCGAGGGTAGGTTGCATGACCAACACTGCTCAATAATTGCAAACGGCCTAATTCACGGTGCACTTCAGCAATATATTTTTCCTCCGTAAAACCCTCGGCCTGTATAATTTGTTTAAAACGGGCTTTATCAAATTTTCCAGTAACACCTGAAAATATTGGATTAGAATGTATACTGGCAGCTACGGTGGATTTACTAACCTCTAACCCCATATTTGCTACCTCCAAATCCAAAGCAGCAACGTTAATTAGGCGCTGAACAATTTTATCACCAAAGCCAAATGCCTTAAGCTGTTGCCTGTCAAGTTGGGTTCCTGATTGTCGTTGAAACCTATTAAGTTCTCGGTGTATTTCATTTTCTACCTGCAAAGGTGTGATTTCAGTATCGCCAACTTCCAGAGCAACCTCTTCCGAAATACCTTGCTGTAAAAAATCACCAACCCCCCAAGCACCAAAACTAATAATCAAAAGTCCAGCAAGACTTTTTACAATGATGGAACCTGTCCGTTTTCTAATTGCTTCAAGCATTTTCACCTAATTCATCAATTAAGAGACTATTTTTTTAAACTATAATCTAGGTGAGCAATATTAATTGCACGTAACAAGACCTGCAACACTCTTGATTAAAAGATTAAATAATCAGTGCTAGTCACTGCATATTGCTATAAATAACTCAGGTATATGTACTAGCTTGGAATTAATGTTTTTCAAAACGAACCCTAGTGATAGAAGTACTAATTGGAGAAAGGAAAGTATATATAATGGTAACGCGTCGCCCTTTCGTTGCTGGAAACTGGAAAATGAATGGTTTGAAGAAAGATGGGTTGTCCCTAGCCAAAAGTCTAGTGAGCAAAGTAAAAAAACTAGATAATTCCAATGTTGAAATAGTTATTTGCCCTCCTTATACATTACTTGCCTCTACAGGTAATGCCCTCAAAGGAACAAAAATAAAATTAGGGGGTCAAGATTGTCACTTCTCCAACTTAGGACCGCATACAGGCGATATATCAGCATCAATGGTTAAAGACGCTGGTTGCAAATATGTAATTATTGGCCACTCCGAACGACGAATAAATCATCGTGAAGGGAATCGCATAATAAAGAAAAAAGCGGAAGCAGCATTGTTGAATGGATTAACCATAATTCTCTGCATTGGAGAAACTTTAAACCAGCGAATAACGAAAAAGACCCAAACTGTTATACGGCGGCAAATAGTTGGCTCTTTACCCGAAAATTCTAGGTCTATAAATACTATAATCGCCTATGAACCTATCTGGGCGATTGGAACAGGAAAAACAGCAACTCCGTCGCAAGCACAAGAAGTCCATAAATTCATCCGACATCAACTTGCAAAATGTATTGGTCTTGATGAATCTAAAAAAATGCGAATTGTTTATGGTGGCTCGGTCAAGCCTGAAAATGCAAAGGCTCTATTAGAGCAACCCGATGTCGATGGTGGATTAGTAGGTGGCGCTAGCTTAGTAGGTTCTGATTTTTTTTCTATAATCCAGTCTTGCTCTTGAGAGAAGATCAGTATAGAAGTGCTTGTCGTTGGGTAGTATATTATAATGGATTCAGTTGTACTTATCATACACTTATTAATTGCAATAGGGTTAGTTGGCGTAGTCCTGTTGCAGCGCAGTGAAGGCGGTGCCCTCGGCATGGGAGGGGGCAGCGGTGGCGGGATGGGTGGTTTCATGACTGGTAGATCAGCATCCGATATTTTGACTAAGACCACCGCAATTCTTGCAGGAACTTTTATGGTCACAAGTCTTGTCTTAGCTATTCTAGCTGGGAAAGAACGCGAATCGACTTCAATTCTAGATGATGTGAGAACCGAATCACGCAGCACACAGGAGCCTTCAAGCACGCCTACAGCGCCAACCGCACCTAAGCCTTAATTGGTTTTTACAAAGAAAACAGCCGAAAATATTTTTTCTAATTATAAAAAGGGAGAAAAAATCGTTGGATAGTAGATTGAGACTATTGGCGAGCTAGAATTTTGGTGTATGTTGTTCGCCCATGACACGGTTTATTTTCATTACCGGTGGTGTGGTTTCCTCATTAGGAAAAGGTCTTGCCTCTGCAGCACTAGGTGCTCTTCTTCAAGCCAGAGGGTTTAAAGTTCGCCTTCGAAAATTAGATCCTTACATTAACGTGGACCCGGGAACCATGAGCCCATATCAGCATGGTGAAGTATATGTGACTGACGATGGTGCTGAAACAGATCTGGATTTGGGCCATTATGAACGTTTTACCGGGGTAACATCCCGACAGACCGACAATATAACTACGGGTCGAATTTACTCAGAAGTAATAAAGAAAGAGCGCCGAGGTGACTATCTTGGAGCCACAATACAAGTTATTCCCCATATCACGGATGCAATAAAAAATTTTATAACCAACGATGTATCAAATGAAGATTTCTTGTTATGTGAAATTGGTGGAACGGTTGGTGATATTGAAGGCCTACCATTCTTAGAAGCAATTCGTCAACTAGGCAACGAATTAGGCAAGAAACGGGCACTTTTCCTTCACCTAACTTTGTTACCATATGTTGCTGCAGCAGGCGAACTAAAGACTAAACCGACACAGCATTCTGTAAAAGAACTCCTTTCTGTCGGAATACAAGCCGACTTGCTTCTCTGTCGGTCAGAACGAGAAATCCCTGAAGTGGAACGAAAAAAAATAGCACAATTTTGTAATGTAGAAGAAGACTCAGTAATCCCCGCTCTTGATGTAAAGAGTATTTACGAAGTTCCTAATAGCTATCATCAGCAAGGCCTTGACAGTCAAGTTTGCCGACATTTTTCAATAAATGCTCCGGAACCTCGCCTCGAGCGATGGATGGAAATACATGACCGAAAAACTGCTCCAGAGGGGGAAGTCAATATCGCGGTTGTTGGCAAATACACCGGATTATTAGATGCGTATAAATCCCTTGCCGAAGCACTAGATCATGGGGGAATTGCAAATCACGTTAAAGTAAATATGAATTGGATTGATGCCGAGGTATTTGAAGGAGAGCGCCCACTTAATTATTTAGATAAAATTCATGGAATATTGGTTCCAGGTGGGTTTGGCATCCGCGGGTCGGAGGGAAAGATTGCAGCTGCAAAATTTGCCCGTGAACAAAATGTACCTTATTTTGGTATTTGTTTTGGTATGCAAATGGCTGTTATTGAAGCCGCTCGCAACATGGCCGGATTGGCCGACGCAAGTTCAACAGAATTCGGCTCACATGATGAACCCTTAGTAGGTTTAATGACAGAGTGGATGAAAGGAAATGAGATACAAGAAAGGGGGATCAAAAGCGATATGGGAGGAACCATGCGACTGGGAGCATACGATTGTTTGTTAAGAGAGGGTTCGAAAGCCCACAAGATATACGGTTGCAAAGAAATAGTTAGTGAACGTCATCGCCATCGATATGAAGTTAACAGCTCTTATATACCAGCCTTAGAACAAGCCGGCATGCTATTTTCAGGTCTTTCACCTGATGGGCTTTTACCAGAAATTGTTGAAATTCCTGACCATAATTGGTTTATCGGCGTTCAGTTCCACCCGGAACTCAAATCAAAACCTCTCGACCCTCATCCATTATTTACTTCATTTATTTGTTCAGCAGTTAAACAAGCTAGATTGGTTTAAATATTGTATTTTTTTGGCACGAGTGCTTTCTTTCAAATTGGCCATAGATTAAAAGATTTTCTTAAATACTAAAGCGACCATATTTGCGACTTCAATGTAAAAAGAAAAAAATAGAGCAGACGAAGAGTTTCTAAAATAATTATGGAAAAACCTCTAAATAGAATTCGTGTTGCAAAACTTGAAATAGCTAACGACCGACCAATAGTCGTTATAGCTGGTCCCTGTGTAATTGAAAGTCAAGAACATGCTTTAATGATGTCCTCCCGCTTAAAAGAAATTTGTGACAAATTACAGGTAGGACTAGTTTATAAATCATCTTTCGATAAGGCCAACCGAACATCAGGCTCGAGTTATCGGGGAGTGGGATTTGATAAGGGGCTAGAAATTCTGAACAAAGTAAAATTGGAAACGAATATCCCTGTACTAACAGACGTACATGAAAGCCAACAGTGCTCGAAAATTTCAGAAGTTGCCGACATTCTTCAAATCCCAGCGTTCTTATGTCGTCAAACCGACCTGTTAACTGCAGCCGCAGAAACGAGCAAAGCAATAAATGTAAAAAAAGGCCAATTTCTAGCACCGTGGGACGTGGAAAATATTGTTGCCAAGATCAATGATGCTGGAAATAAAAATGTGATGGTCTGCGAAAGAGGGGCAAGTTTTGGATACAATACTCTAGTAACAGATTTTAGAGGGATTCCCCTTATGGCAAAAATGACTGGTTGCCCAATAGTATTTGACGCAACTCACTCAGTTCAACAACCGGGAGGACAGGGAACTTCCTCTGGGGGGCAAAGTGAGTATGCTCCAGTGCTAGCACGCGCGGCTGTTGCAGTTGGCGTCGCAGCTGTATTTGTAGAAACGCACCAAGACCCCGACAATGCACCTTCTGACGGACCAAATATGATACCACTTTCAAAAATATACAATGTCATAAAAACACTCAAAACATTTGATCAAATAGCAAAAGAAAATCCGGTTCAAATTGGGGTTGATAATATTACTGGTTAGCGATTTTCTCAATATACTGCTAGAGTCTAATGAAAACTAAAGTGGAAGAGATCAATCTATTTATTGACCTCAAAACGAGTAATAATCTTGCTTTATTCGTTGTGTCAAATTATAGCTTCGACAAAGAAAATTTTTCCTCAAACGCGAGAATTTTAAATGACTGCTATAATTGATATAATTGGACGGGAAATTCTTGATAGTCGTGGAAATCCGACAGTCGAGGTAGATGTTGTGTTGGAGACAGGTGTTCGTGGACGAGCTTCAGTGCCTTCTGGCGCTTCCACCGGAACCCATGAGGCCAAAGAATTACGTGACCAAGATCCTAATCGATATCTCGGCCAAGGCGTCTTAAATGCTGTTGAAATCATTAATGGAGAAATTTTTGATACCTTGTCTGGAATGGAGGTTGAAGAACAGCTGCATATAGACCAAACACTAATCAATCTTGATGGAACTGAAGGGAAGGAACGCCTTGGAGCCAACTCAATTCTCGGTGTTTCTCTTGCTTGCTTGAAAGCTGCAGCTAAACAAGAATCTGTTCCATTATATCGCTACATTGGAGGAGCATTTTCCCACACATTGCCAACCCCTATGATGAACATTCTTAATGGAGGCGTGCATGCGGACAACTTGATAGATGTTCAAGAGTTTATGGTTGTCCCTGTAGGCGCAGATTCTATTTCTGAAGCTATCCGAATTGGAGCAGAAATTTTCCACAATTTAAAAAATGAGCTATCTGCATCGGGGCAAAGTGTAAATGTTGGAGACGAAGGAGGTTTTGCACCATCTCTAAATTCAACTAAAGAAGTCCTCGATGTATTAACAAATGCTATTAATTCGGCTGGTTATTCACCAGGCTCCGATGTTGTGCTTGCTATTGATGCTGCTTCTACTGAGTTTTATAAAAATGGTTTTTACGAGATGAAAGGAGAGGGAAAAAAGCTAGATACTGAAGGTATGATTAGGTATTGGGATGATCTCGTGAAGAACTATCCCATAAAATCAATAGAAGATGCGATAGCAGAAAATGATTGGGACGGTTGGAAATCGCTAACTGAGGCTATTGGACAAAAAGTACAACTAGTTGGTGACGACCTATTTGTTACCGACGCAGCAAAACTTCAAGAAGGTATTAATAAAGGCATAGGAAATGCTATTTTAATAAAAATCAACCAAATTGGAACGGTTTCCGAAACCCTTGAAGCAATAAATGTTGCTCACACATCTGGTTATAACTCAATAGTCTCGCATCGTTCAGGAGAAACAGAAGATCCTGTGATTGCTGATATTGCCGTCGGAACTAAAGCCAATCAAATAAAAACAGGAGCCCTGTGTCGATCTGAACGCTTGGCAAAATACAATCAACTATTACGAATTGAAGAAGAACTTGGTCCAGTCGGTAGTTTTGCTGGTTGGAAATGTTTTCAAAAAAATTAATTTTAATTTCATGCGCTAACGACTTTTTAACACTTCTAGTCATATTGTCCCCGAAGGAATAATAATCCTCATTGAAGAAATCGTATTGGGGGAGACTGCCAAAATGGCTATTAGATCGGTTAGTGCTAGAATTAAAAAAATGCTGGGTCCTATACTTGGAGCCTGCGTCCTGGGGTATTTTTTATTTCATTCAATACATGGTGAAAGAGGTCTTTTTTCCCTTATTGAACTGGAAAAACGTGTTGCAAGAACTGAAGCTATTGCAGCAAAACTCAAAGAGCAAAAGAACATATGGAAGCATAGAGTAGCTTTGTTGCATCCTAGCAGAATAGACCCTGATATGTTGGAAGAACGGGTTCGAGATATGCTTAACTTTGGACACAAGAATGACGTTGTTTTTATTATTCAGAAAGACAAATGGAGTGGCTAGATGAACCTCTTAAGGAAGAGTTTAAAGCCACCTTATTATGCTGCGATTTTAGATTACGGACCCGGTGAAGTTGATCACTTTCAAATAACACCTGCCCAACAGATGACAACACTTGCGACAAAGCAAAAAGGTTTCTTGGGCTTAGAGGCCTTTAGCAAGAATGGGCGCACAACAATGATTTCCTATTGGAAGAAAACATCTGATATCCAGGCGTGGGAGCAAAAAGGGAGCCACAAAATCTCGCCTCAAACCGGCATTAACTGTCAGCATACCAGAGCATTTAATTTAAAAATAACAAAAATCAGTAACGAAAGTCCGGTTGATTTTTTTCTATGATACAAAAATGGCTAATGTTTGCCTGAAAACACTCTGCTAAGCGCTTTAAGAAGAAAACAATTTTTTAACCAAAGGAGAGTGGTTATGTCTCACTTTAACACCAAAGCAAAAACAAACGGAGGCATAGAAAAACTATCTTATTACGCTACCGTGCCAGAAGATCCGCCTTTCGGGTTAGATGCCTATCGTTTTAAGGATGCTACAGAAGTTGTTTTGGAACTAGCTCGTTGCGAGAGATACTTTAAAGAGATCGTCCAAACTAAAGATGGTGCAGGATACTCATATTCAATAATTTACTGGAAAAGAGCCGACGCAATAAGACCTTGGTTAAAGCGTGTTGAAAGACAACTTCCTGCAACAATAAGATTAACAGATATTGTTATTGACAGTGGATGTTTCTGGCCGTGGCTAAATAACGTGTTTGATGCCAGAGCTAGAGGCTTGGTTGAGCTTCCAGAAATGTCAAAGCCAGTAGCTAAAATTGCTGCTTAACTCATATTAAGTTAATTTTTTAATTTAATTTAAGAATTACCTTGTCGAACGCTCCAATATCATTATCTTCTATCTCTCTAGCAAGGTGCCATGTGATAGAATTGATGATGAGGGATGGCAAAAAAAACTACCACAAAGTCAAATAAAGGCCTTCACGAAAAAAAAGGACGAGAGCTCCTTACTTATTATCGTGAAATGTTAATGATTCGGCGCTTTGAAGAAAAAGCTGGCCAACTCTATGGCATGGGACTAATCGGTGGGTTTTGTCATCTCTATATTGGTCAAGAAGCTGTCGTAGTAGGCATGTTGGCAACTGCCAAAAAAGATGTGGATACGATAATTACCAGTTATCGTGACCATGGGCATATGCTAGCTTGCGGAATGGATCCTAATGGAGTGATGGCAGAGCTTACAGGTCGCAAGGCTGGTTATTCAAAGGGTAAAGGGGGATCAATGCATATGTTTTCCCCTGAAAAAAAATTTTTTGGAGGACATGGTATTGTTGGAGCCCAAGTGCCTCTTGGAACTGGCTTAGGTTTTTCACACCATTACAAAAAGGATGGAGGTATAAACCAAACCTATTTTGGTGATGGCGCAGTAAATCAGGGGCAGGTTTATGAGGCATTTAACATGGCTAGTTTATGGAAACTTCCAGTAATTTACATAATTGAGAATAACAAATATGGCATGGGAACATCGATTGAACGGGCGTCTTCGACGACTGAATTATACAATCGAGGGATAGCTCATGATATTCCGGGTGAACAAGTAAATGGAATGGATGTCCTAGCAGTCAAATTAGCGGGTGAAAAAGCAGCAAAATATTGCCGAGAAGGAAAGGGGCCATTTATCCTTGAGATGCTAACCTATCGATATAGGGGGCACTCTATGTCCGACCCAGCAAAATATAGATCTAAAGACGAAGTTACACGCATGCGCAAAAAAAGCGATCCAATAGACTACTGTCGACATCTACTTCTTAAAGAAAAGCATACAACTGAAAATACCCTTAAAGACATGGATCGGGAAATCAAGGAAATTTGTACGGCAGCAGCTGAGTACGCTAAAGAGAGCCCGGAACCTGATCCATCAGAACTGTACTCTGACGTTCTTGTTGAAAATTAACTTTAATCAAGTTACTTTATTGCTATCGGAAAAAAGATGCCAATTCAAATATTAATGCCTGCTTTATCACCAACGATGACTGAAGGGAACATTGTCCGTTGGTTAAAAAAAGTGGGAGAAAATATATCAAGTGGAGATGTTGTTGTTGAAATTGAATCTGATAAAGCAACTATGGAAGTCGAATCAATCGAAGACGGAGTTCTGGGTAAGATCCTAAAACCTGAAGGAAGTGAAGGTGTTGCAGTCAATACACCTATTGCAATTATTCTAGAAGAAGGTGATACAAAAGAAATAGCAATACCGAACTCTTCTGCGTCAATTCAAAACGAAAACCATCATTCTAACGATTCAGTGCAGATTACTGGAAACAGTGATCGATCATCAAAAGGTAAACCCAAACACTCTGAAGATTGTAAAAGCATAACTGTTAGACACGCAATCCGGGATGCTATGGCTGAAGAAATGCGATCAGATAATAATGTTTTTCT
>MDTE01091570.1_pt1 | contig 22116 bp, 21 predicted proteins | sample 811231 | NCBI WGS metagenome assembly MDTE01 (sample SAMN05326651, study PRJNA326480) | marine metagenome | isolation source: seawater | place: Indian Ocean: Red Sea | collected 2010 | reverse complement strand
ATTAATTATTGTGTGATCAATCTCTAAGGTGCCTTTCTTGGGTTCAAGTAAACCAAGAATAATATCAATAGTTGTTGTTTTACCAGAACCTGTAGGACCTACTATCCCAGTAGTCGAGAAAACAGGTATATGTAGAGAAATATCATTTATCACTGGCTTAGATGAATTCGGATAATTATATGTAATGTGATTTAAGCTAATTTTTTTATTGAATGATAAAGAGTTTTTATTTTCGCTTAATTTTAATGGTTTTAAACTCTTTAAGTCTTCAACTAAAGCATCAAGTGATGGACCTACAAATCTTAGTTGAGTTAATGATATAAATATTCTTTGAATTGAGGGCATAAGACGATAAGCAGCAAAGGCATAGAGGGCAATAAGAGGTAAAACATTATTTAATGTTCCCGTCTTTGCCATAAGAAAAAGTATCAATAGCAACATTCCCCCAAACCCTATAGCCTCAAGGGCAAAACGAGGTAATTCTGATATAACTTTTGCTGAAGCTTCGTGTTTGGCTAAGGTTTTAGCTGGATCAGTAAAGCGTTTTATATAAATTTTTTCCAATACACCTACTTTTATTTCTTTAAATGCATTAAATGCCTCACCTACAGCAGTAAAACGTAATCTATTTTTTTTTAAACGTTCGTTACCAAGATCTGTTAAAGTTTTACGCACTAATGCATATGTAATCATGTAGGTCATAACAAGAGTTAAAAATGCAATTAATGATAATTTTGGATTATTTATAATTAAAAATGAGACTATTCCAAAAATTACGAAAAATTGTGTTATAATTTGCACTAAAGGGTTTAAGCTATTTTGTACTACTAAAGCAACTTCAGAAAGAATTGTTTTTCCTAGATCTGCACTATTTTTATCTAAAAACCAACTATAAGGTTGATGAATATAATTTTCTATTAAGCGTTTGCCTATAGTATATTCTCTCATATTTATAAAAATTAGTTGTAAGTAAGTTGTTAAAGCTTTGAAAGCAATTGACAAAATGAATAAAGAAAAAACTAGTATACCCAAAGCAAACATGAAGTGTTGATCAGAATGTATTCCAAAATTACTAGAATATTGAAACATGCTTTTCAATATTACATTAGTTTCAATAAGACTAGGATTTGTAAGAACTGCAACAAATGGTAAAATTGACGCCACACCCAACATCTCTATGAATGCCATTATTAAAGCCATTATTAATAAAAAAACTGCATAGTAACGCTCACGAGGTGTTAAAAGATATAAAACTTTTTTTATCGTTTTCATATAGATTTTAAAAAATCTTCATAAGCATTTCTTAAACCTTGTTTCAGACTAAACTTAGGTTTCCAACCAAGACTATTCAGGCGGTGACTATCTATAAATTTTCTCGGGCTGCCATCAGGCTTATCCTGATCAAATCTAATTTCTCCCTTATACTCAACAACTTCTTTAATCAATTCTGAAAGTTCTCTTATTGTTAGATCTTCTCCACTTCCTGCGTTTATATGACTAGTTACTGGATGAATGCTTTTCTTAAAAGTAGATTGATCTAAATTCATTATGTGAAAGCATGCACTGGCCATGTCATCAATATATAAAAATTCACGTTTAGCATTACCAGTACCCCAAACGGTAACAAAGGGTTTTTTATTAATTTTTGAGCTATGAAATCGACTTATTAAAGCTGGTATTACATGGCTGTTTTCTTCATGGTAATTATCACCTGGTCCAAAAAGATTTGTAGGCATTACACTACGATAATCAATCAAGTGACTTTTTCCATATTGACGATTATAACTCTCACAAATTTTTATTCCAGCAATCTTAGCAACAGCATATGGCTCATTAGTTGGTTCAAGTTTACCAGTCAATAACTCTTCTTCTTTCATGGGTTGTTTGGCAAATTTAGGATATATACAACTCGAGCCTAGGAATAATAATTTTTTTACCCCATTCATAAATGCTGAATGAATAATATTTGTTTCAATCATTAAATTTTCATAAATAAATTCTGCAGGAAATGTATTATTAGCATATATACCACCCACTTTAGCGGCAGCTAAATAAACTTGATCAATTTTCTGGTGTTTGAAAAAATATTGAACATCTTTTTGATTAAGCAAATTCAATTCAGATTTATTTTTTTTTATAATTTCAATATTTTTTTTATTTTTAAGCAGTCTTATTAATGCAGATCCAACCATACCATTATGGCCTGCTATATATACTCTAGTAGAATTCATTTATAATTTATTTATATTTTCTTTTTCTGCTAGAAGTAAATCTTTTTCAACCATTTCTTTAACCAATTGTTCAAATGATATCTTTGGGGACCATTTTAGTTTAGATTTAGCTTTTGTAGGATCCCCCAATAATGACTCTACCTCAGTTGGTCTAAAATATCTTGAACTTATCTTGATTATATCTCTGCCCTCAAATGATCCTACTTCACTTAAATTTTTTCCTTTCCAGCTTAATTTCATATTTAGGTGTTTGGCCGCTAAATTTATAAATTCTCTTATAGAATATTGTTTTCCTGTTGCGATTACAAAATCTTCTGGTTTTTTTTGTTGCAACATTAACCATTGTGCTTCTACATAATCCTTCGCATGTCCCCAGTCTCGCTTTGCATCAAGATTTCCAAGGTATAAATTTTTTTGTAAACCTAATTTAATTCTCGATAGTCCCATTGATATTTTTCTTGTAACGAAAGTTTCTCCTCTCACTGGAGATTCATGATTAAATAAAATACCATTACATGCAAATATTCCGTATGCTTCTCTATAATTAACTGTAATCCAATAAGCATATAATTTTGCAACTCCATATGGGCTACGAGGATAAAAAGGTGTATTTTCATTTTGTGGAGTTTGTTTTACATTTCCATATAACTCAGAAGTAGAGGCTTGATAAAATTTTGTTTTGTTTTCAAGTTTTAATATACGAATGGCCTCTAAAATCCTCAAAGTACCCAAAGCATCAGAGTTGGCAGTATATTCAGGTTCCTCAAATGAAACTGCCACATGACTTTGAGCTGCCAAATTATAAATTTCATCCGGTTGAACATCTTGTATTATTCTAATTATTGAAGTTGAGTCAGATAAATCTCCATGATGTAAAATAAACTTACGATTGGTTTCATATGGATCTTGATAAAGATGATCAATTCTAGCTGTATTAATTAATGAAGTTCTTCTTTTAATCCCGTGAACCTCATAATTTTTATTAATTAAAAATTCTGCAAGATATGCACCATCTTGACCAGTGATTCCAGTTATCAAAGCTTTTTTCATAATTTTTAAGTCTACATTAAAATTATAGTATTTTTAAGTTTATTCACTCTCTAACATAGTTTCATTTAGATTATAATTATTTTCTTTTTCGTTTTAAATATAATTTAATTTAAAAGTAATTTGGTTTGATAGTCCAAAAAAGCATTATTTAATATCTTAATGTATACTCAAAACTCTTAAGTTTTATCAGATTTAATTATTATAATTGAAAATAATAGATAAAAGTCTTAAAGGTGGCTATAAAATAAAACAATTTATTAAAATTATTATCAACAAATAATAAGTAATAGTTAAGAAAATAAAATGAAAAAAAATAAAACTTTAGGGTTTAGTAATCATAAAAAAAAAAATAATTACAAATACTTGTTATTAGAAAATGGTTTTTCAAAAAATGATCTAAATGTTGGATGTAATATTCTTAAAACTGGAAATGTAACAATGAATCTTGAAACTCAAAAATTTGAAGAGGCATTTGCAAAAAAATTAAAAGTGAAATATGCAGTAATGACGAATTCAGGATCTTCTGCAAATCTTCTCTCAACATATGCGTCGTGTAATCCTTTGAGAAAAAATAGATTTAAAAGGGGAGATGAAGCAATAATTCCAGCTTTATGCTGGCCAACGTCTTTATGGCCCTTATATCAAGCAGGATTAAAAATTAAATTTATTGATGTTGATCCAAAAACTCTAAATGTAAAAGCGGATGAACTTATTTCAAAAATTAATAAAAAAACAAAAGTTATTACATTGGTAAATATTTTAGGAATATCATCTGATAATGAAAAAATCAGAAATTATGCTAAAAAGAAAAAAATTATAATTATTGAAGATAATTGTGAAGGATTAGGAGCAAAACTAAATAATAAGAGTTTAGGAACTTTTGGTGATTTTGGAACATTTTCTTTTTTTTATTCACATCAAATAACCTCTGGAGAAGGAGGAATGGTTGTTTGCCATAATAAAGAAGATTATGAATTACTAATTTCTCTGAGATCTCATGGTTGGTCTAGATCAAATAAAAAAAATCAATATTTAAAATTTGCAAGAAAATACCCTAAATTAGATCCAAGATATATTTTTTTAAATCAAGGCTTCAATCTTAGGCCAACTGATGTTCAGGCAGCAATGGGGTTAAATCAATTTAAAAGAGTTGATAATTTTATAAAGATCAGAACAAAAAATAGAGACAAAATAATAAATGGTTTAAAAAATGACTCAAGATGGAAAAATCAATTTCAATTTGTAGAAATTCCAAAAAATATCTTTCCAAGTTTTATGGGGCTTCCTATTCTTTTAAATAAAAAAATGAATAAAGAAATCAAAATGAAACTTTTATTTTATTTAGAGTCTAAAGGTATTGAAACTAGACCAATTTTAACCGGTAACTTTTTAAATCAGCCAAGTATAAAACTTTTTGGTCTAAATAATAATAAATTAAAGTTCAAAGGGGCCCAAACAATTGAAGAACTAGGTTTTTTAATTGGCTTACATACAAAACAAATAAAAAAACAACACTTAGATTTAATTATAAACTCTCTTTTTTATATAAACAGAATATCAAAAAACTTTTAATCAAAAAATTTTAACTTAAGTTTTTGAAGGAATTAGTAACTATTTATAGTAGAATATAGTATTAAATTAAAAATTATAGCTTTTACTTTCTCCACCATCTATTGGAATAAGACAACCAGACATCATGCCTGAGTTTTCTGAACATAAAAACTTTATCAAAGGGATTATTTCTTTGGTTTGTCCCATTTTTTTTCTTGGAAGACGTTCTTTTATAAAAACATTATAGGCTTTACTATTTTTAATTTTAAGTCTATCCATAGCATTGTCTTTTGAGATAAATCCTCCTGGAGCTATGCCTGTAACAACTATTTTTTTCGAAGCTAACTCTCTACCTAAAGTTTTAACATAAGCGTTTAGACTTGCTTTTGCAATATTATAACCCAATGATCCTACCGCTTCGATTGAAGCAATTGATCCAATGTGAATTATTTTGCCATTCTTTCTTTTTAACATTGATGGTAATAATAATCTGTTAATTTCAATTGATGATAAAATATTTAAATTTAGTAATTTTAATAGATCTGAATTACTAAGATTGCTTTGCTTAAGCCCAAGTCCTCCACCAGCACAATGGATTATTATATCAATTTTGTCTTTAAAAAAAAATTTTATCTCTTTAGATACAGCTAAGATTTTATCAGGAAATAGTAAATCTGTAGATAAAACTTTGTGTTTTGAAGAATTATTACACCTTTGTTTTAGTTTATTTAATTTTTTTATATCCCTTGAAATAAGAATCAATTTGTTATTATCTTTAGATAAACTTATAGCTAAATCATATCCAAGCCCTTTAGATGCTCCTGTAATAAGTATATTTTTGTTTTTCATTTTTTCAATTTTAAATTTAAATTAGCGGCGGTGTTAAATTTATAATCTCCTTTATATTTACAGTGTTTCAAAACTTTTACCCATTCTTTTTTGTTTAAAATAGAACAGCCCAGTAATGTCCAATATTTAAATAATTTAAAATCTTTATCATTTTCGTAAGCCCCTAAAGTTATAAAACTTTTTCCTTTTCCTACTCTTTTAATCTCTTTTAAGCATTTAATTGCATCTGATAAATTCAGAGAGTAAACTGGTCCAATTGCAATCACAAAATCAAAATAGTTATCTTTATATGGTAAGTCAATAAAACTAGATTTTTTAACAAATCTCTTAACATTTTTTAATGTTTTCGAAATTGCATAGTCTGATATTTCAATACCTGCTATTTTACACTTTGGTTTTAAATTTTTTATATCATGAAGCAAAAAACCTTTATCAGAACCAATCTGTAAAATTTTTGAGTCATCCTTTAATTGATAATGATCAAAAATTCTTTTTGCAATCTTTTGCCATCTTCCATCATAATAAAATCCTCCATAGCCATCATTTCTTTTACCGTCATAAAATTTTTTTCCTCTATACGATGCAACTATTCTATTTTCTATTTTTCTTGTTTCTTTTGATACATACCTCTTTTTTATAGAAGGATATATACTTAGTAAGTCAAATTCTCGCATTTTACTCTTGTGGTGGAAATAAAAGATCGTTATCTATTTCAATTTTATCTGTTACGCCGTATCCTGTATGTCTATTTTTTACTTCATCACTTTCATTTGTATATAAAGAGTAAAACCATCTACCATCATTCTGATCATGCCAGTCAGGATTTTTTGTTCTATTTGTGGGCGCAACACCATGTACAATTGTTGCAAAACCAACTCCTATATCCCCAACATCTATAAACTGCTCAACATCTATAATTTCATCCTTAAAATCTAAAGCATAAAATCCACCATCAATAAAGTCTTTTCCCTTTTTACTCATATACCCACTAATAAAAAATTTTTGGTATTTATATGGATCTGAATGTGGCTCAAGAAAACCATATTTTGACGGATATCTAACCACTTGTATTCTATCTATTGGACCATCTTTTGGTGTATTTTTTTCAAAAATATTTGGTTGATACCCCATTAATTTTTTAATGACTCTCCATCTCTTGTACGTAGTTTGAAATAAGTTAAGAGGATCATTGTTCCAATTATAAAAATAAAAAGAATGTTTACACATTCTAAAACTATATTTTTTTCCAGTTTCAACATTTATAATTCTATGAAAATCTGGACAACCTTCTAACATTTGATGAAATGATGATGGTTGATTTTTAAAATAATCATAACAATTAAATTTTATGTCGTTAAAAAATTTTTTATCAAAAGCTTTTTTTAATATATATATGTCACCTTCTATTAAAGACTTTGTTACTTGATTTGCAAAATTTATTTCCTCTGTTTCAATTTTTTCAACAAACTCTGCATAATCAAATTGAACTATATTTCTAGCTCTTGTCGGCAGTTGATATTTCGCTTCAAGTTCTTTCCAAATTTTACTAAAAATATTCTGCATATTACTTTTATTTATAGATTATTATTTAACCAATTGTTTAACTGCTACTTTAATTTTTTAATTGCTTCCTTCATCCAGGGTCCCATATCTTTGTAATGTGCAGTAGTTATAATATTATCATCAACTACTGCTGGTAAGTCTGTATAATGTGCTCCAGCATTAATTAAATCATCTTTCATGCTATAATAACCTGCAATTTTTCTTCCTTTAACTACTTTGGCAGATATTAATAATTGAGCTCCACTACAAATACACGCAATTATTTTTTTTTCTTTATCAAAGTCTGAAATAAATTTAATAATATTTTGATCTTGTCTTACTTTTTCCATAGCTTTCACACCCCCAGGTAGTACTAAAATATCGTAATCACTAACACTTACATCATCAATTTTTTTTACTATCTGTTCTTTGTTAGGTGGAATTACAGTTCCTAATATCCCTTTAACTGGCTCTCCCTCTAACAAACAAACATCTACTTCAATATTTTCCTCCAAAAGACGATAATAAGGGTAAATAAACTCATGGTCTTGAGCAAGACTTCCTGAAATAATTAAGCCCTTCATATTTATAAAATATAGTTACTATTTAATTCCTCATTTGGCAAGAATGGATACATATCCTCAAGTTCTGTTGGAACTGATTTTCCCTTACTATCTCTTCTATTAATTGCTTTAGGCATCTGCTCTTCATTTGGGTCCATTATAAGCTCACAAATACAAGGTCCATTTAATTTAAGTACTTGATATATATTTTTCTCTAAATTTTTATGATTATGAATTTTTTTGTATCTAAAATTATGTGCTTTTGCTATTTCTTTATATTTTGGAAAAGAAAGTCCACTTTTTTTATCTGCTCCCATTATTCTTCCTTTAAAACCAAGAATTTGAGTTTGTTTAATTGTAAGATAGCCACCATTATTAAAAATAAAAATTTTTAACGGAATTTTATGATGCATTACTGTAGAAAGTTCCTGTATGTTCATTTGAAAACCACCTTCTCCAGTTAAGCAAATAAAATTTTTACTTTTTCTTTGTAATGCGAAATAAGCTCCAATTACAGCTGGTAAACCCCATCCCATCGGAGCATGACCTGAATTAGTATAAAAAGTCTGATTTTTTCTCAATTTAATTGCTTGATGACTTGTAGTAAATGAAAAACCCATATCAGTTACTATTAAATCTCTTTTTTTTAGTTTTTTTGATAATTTATCTATAAAAAAATATGAATTAACATAATTCTTTGATTTTTTCATCTTTTCAACAACTATAGGGTATTTTTTATATATATTTTTACAATATGAAATCCATTTTGGATTAGTTTTATAGTATTTAATTTTTTTATAAAATTTTTCTAAGAATACTTTGGCATCTGACTTAATTTTTAAATTTATTTTGATATCATTTTTATTTAATTCTTTGCTATCTATATCAACCATTGATTTAAATTTTGCATTTTTTGCAAAATTTTTAGCATTATATCCAGTAACCATAAAAGGAAGTCTTGTTCCTATAGATAAATAAAAGTCAGAGTTTTGAACTATGAAATTTGAACTTCTATTTCCAAAAGCACCTGGCTTACCAAAATAAAATGGATGAGAATTACTTATCACATCATCAGCATTCCATGTTACTACAAAAGGAATTTTATACTTAGAAAAAAACTTTTGAATTAGATGTTCTGAGTTACTCAACTTAACACCGTGCCCAAGATGAATTAAAGGTTTTTTTGATTTAAGCAGTTTACTAACAAGAGAATTAATCTTACCGTCAATTTTATTTTCAATTTTTTTTGGTATAAACTTATGTTTATAGAGTTCATTTTCCTCAATATAAGAACTTTGAATATCTGCCGGAATATCCAACCACACTGGACCTGGTCTTCCTGTTGTAGCTTCATGGTAAGCTTTTTCGAGAAAATAAAATATTTTTTTTGGGTCTGTAATCATTTTCGCAAATTTAGTGTTGGGTTTTACTAGATCAATAATGTTTATTTCTTGGACACCTATCTGTCTTTTTTGAGTCTGTTTAATTGTTTGATTTAAAAATACTTGACCTGAAATAAAAATAACTGGAATAGAATCGATCCAGGCAGAGCTTACCCCTGTTATTGAATTTGTTCCTCCAGGTCCAGTTGTAACTATGCAACAACCAACTTTTTTACTAGCTCTAGCGTAACTTTCTGCAGCAAAAGATGCAGCTTGTTCATGATGATGAGATATGTACCTTATTTTTTTTGCTTTGTATATCGCATCACATAGAAATATAGATCCTCCCCCACTAACGGTAAATATAGTTTCTATTTTTTTTTGTTCTAAGTATTTAATTATAAAATCAGCAACCCTTATTATCATAATTCAAGCTTTGTTTATTTTCAAAACTCCTAATTTTTTTTTTATCTTAAATACCTTGGATAGAGTTTTTAAATCATTTGTTTTAATTATATCACCATAAGAAAGTAAACTTCTTCCATATTTATCAGCTATAGAACCATCAAGTATAGCAAATATAGTATTAGGTTTATTTTTTAAAAGTTTTTTAAAATTTTTATGGTTTTCAATAGTTAATAATGATTTAGAAACTTTAAATGTCTGCTTTTTAGCACTTGAGGGTTTTTTAAAACGTAAATTATTTTTATCTATCTCTTTTGTATATTTTTTACCTTCATAAAATTTTTGTTCTCTTCCATAACTATCTTTAAATCTAATTAAATCATTCTTATCGACTGGGGTTTCAAATTCTAATGCCATTACCCCTTTTTTGGATACTGACTTAATTTTATGAAATAAGCCTCTTGCTATCATTCTTTTTGAGGGGGAAGAATGAATTTCAGACCTTTTTTTCCATAATCCAAGTTGAAATTCAGCTTTACCCTTTAACAAAACAAAACCACTTTTTTTATTAGGATGGCAGTGAAGCGAGGTAGATTTATTGTAATCTATATGCAACATTGTAACACTTAAATTATTTTTATTTCTATAAACAACATATTCATAACCCCAAGGCTTGATTACGACCTTATCATCATAAAAAGAACTTTTTTTTTTTATTTTATTTTTCAATTTAATTTTAATTTTTGTAAAATTCTTTTACTTTTAGAACAATATATTTAAGTTGTTTTTTACTTAAATATTGGTGTATTGGCAATGTTATTATATTTTTAGCTTGATTATTTGCTGTTACAAAATCTTTCTGATTTAAATTTAAATATTTTGAAGCTTTTTGTTTATTTAAAGGAACTGGATAATGAACTTTGGCTTCAATCTTGTTTTGATTTAAATATTTTAACAAACCATCCCTTTGTTTAACTATGCACATATATAATGCAAAAGTTTCCTTGTAACCTTTTAATCTTTTGGGAATCGTTATATGTGGCTTTAACTTTGATAATTCCTTATCCATGAAAATAGCATTTTGATTTCTTTTTTTTATTACTTTATCTAATTTTTTAAGTCCTTCTAAAGCAACTATAGCTTGAAGTGGCTGAAGTCTCATATTTATTCCCCAAAAATCAATATTATCTCTATTGATCATCCCATGATTTCTATATTTTATCATCCAATTATAAATTCTCTTATTATTTGTAACAACCATCCCTCCATCACCCATTACATTTAATGACTTTAAAGGGTGCATACTGAATGCATTTACTACTCCAAAAGTACCTGGTGATTTATTATTAATTTTTGCACCAATACCCATACAAGCATCTTCAACAATTTTAAGTTTATACTTATTTGCAATTTTCATAATTTTACTCATTTCTGGAGAAGCCCCAGCCCAATGAACTGGGATTATTACTTTAGTTTTTTTAGTTATTTTACGGACAATTTTTTTATAATCTATTTGAAACCTACTATCACAATCAACCATTATCGGCTTAGCATCACATGCAACAATTGCACCAACTGTTGCATAAAAAGTATTACATACAGTAATAACTTCATCTCCTTTTTTGATACCCAAAGATTTTAATGACAATATAAGTGCATCTGTCCCATTATTTGTAGAAACACAATACTTAACCCCTATGTATTTAGAGAATTTTTTTTCAAACTCAATCATTTTACTTCCCAGTGTAAAGTCGGTAGTTTTAATTAATTTATTCCATTCTCTGAAAATATTTTTGTTATTTTTAAATTGATAAGGAAGGTAATTATATGGAACTAGCATGAAATCTTTTATAAAAATTATTAACATGTTTGCAAACTGATTTAATTTGCCTTGCATTCAAACCTTGATGATGTGGTAATGCTAGTACTTTTTTTGCAAGTTTTTCTGAAATAGGTAACGACGTTTTATTAAGTTTAATATTTCTTGATGCCAAGTGTTTATGAAGAGGTGTGCCATAGTAAACTAAAGATTGTATTCCTTTAGAACTTAAATACTTTTGTAATTGATCTCTTTTCTCACATAAGCATAAGAAAATTACATATGAACTGTATTGATTATCTCTATCTTGTGGAGTTTTTATATATCTTTTATCCAAATACTTTTGATATATAGACACATTTTTTCTTCTCTTTTTAATAACTGATTTTAATTTTTTTAATCTAAAATTGAGAACTTCAGCATTAAGTACATCTAATCTGGAGTTGACTCCAAATAAATGGACGTTGTCCCTGCTCTTCATTCCATGATTTCTATAAAGCTTTATTTTTTCATAAAGATTTTTGTGATCTGTTGTAATAAAACCTCCATCTCCTAATCCATTTAGGTTTTTCAACGGATGAGTTGAAAATGCTGCTATATCACTAAATGTACCTGCATGTTTTTTTTTAAAATAAGAACCCATACCTTGCGCAGCATCCTCTATAACTTTAAGTCGAAATTTTTTTGCTAAAAAGGAAATTTTTTCCATGTTGCACATTTTGCCTGCCCAATGAACAGGCATAATTGCCTTTGTTTTTTTCGTAATTTTTGATGCAATTTTATCTGGATCTATGTTTAAATCGTCGGAAATATCAACAAAAACTGGTTTGGCTCCAACATGTATGATGGCACCTATAGTTGCAACAAAAGATGTTGGGGATGTAATCACCTCATCTCCTTTGCCAATCCCAAGTGCCCATAATGACATCATCAGGGCATCAGTTCCTGAATTAACACCTAAACAATATTTTGATCCAGTAAATTTACAAACATTTTCCTCAAATTTACTCAATTCCTCTGTTAAAACTAAATGACCTTTGGATAAAACTTTGTTTATAGATTTTAAAATTTGATTACTTTCTTCTTTATATCTTTGTTTTAAATCAATTAATTCTATCTTCATAATGTTTTACAAGGGCTTATATCTTTTCTTTTCTTTAATCCAAAAAGATAATTTTGTTAATGAAATTTTTTTAAGTTTTTTTTTTAAAAAAGAATTATCAAACGCGCGGTATCCATTATGTGGCATAGGCCCATTTCTCTTTATATTTTTAATTTTAATTTTAGGATAAATTTTTTTAATTTTTTTAGCTATGTCACGAAATGAAATTAAATTTCCAGATACTGCGTTTATTACCCCACTAACTTTATATTTTGCAATCTCGTATATAATATTTCCTACATCATCGACATTTATGTGATCTCTCATCTCCTCACCCTTACCAAATAAAGTAATATTTTTATTACTTTGCGCATTTCTTATAAATTGATTTGGACCGTATCCATTATGTGGATCATTTTCTCCATAAACAAGTGTCGGTCTAACAAAGCATTTAGTACAATTTAAATTTTCTAATATTTTTTCTCTCATTAAGTGCATAAATCCATGCAATGAATTTGGTACTGTTTGAGATTTCTCTGTAATTTTTTTTTTACTATCACTATATACAGCGTCAGAGCTTACATAAATAAGGTGATTTAAATTTTTTATTTTAACCAAAGATTTATAGATATTCTCGCACATTTTTAGATTGTAACTTAACATATTTAAATTCTTTACTGGAGCAACTGCGGCAACAAAAACTACTGTATCTTTTGGTTTCAAAATTTTAACGAGTTTTATTGGAGTTTTACTAGAATTGAGATTTAAACGTTTACGTGAAATTGATAAAAATTTTACATTATTTTCAATACATTTTTTTTTTAATGAGGATGCAATAAAACTATTTGATCCTAAAATAACGATTCTATTTAAATTAGATTTCTTATAAATCATTTTCTATACCCATTGATATTTGTTTTATTCCCTTTTTACTTAACTTTTTACTACTTAAAACTGAAAATGGATCAATAACTATTTTTAATTTATTGTTTTTTTTCAAAAAATTTAAATTTATTTTTTTGAAAATACTCCATGGTGTTGCTATTATTAATAAGTCAACATTTTTAATGCTATCCTCCGCACTTCTGCAAAGCGTTATATTTTTATTTTTAAAATTAACTTTTACTATTGGGTCATAAACTTTTAACTTAAATTTTTTGAGGTTCGTAATAAGATTTATTGCTGGCGAGTTTTTGATTGAATGTGTGCCTTCTTTATAAGCTAATCCCAAAATAGAAATTGTTTTTAAATTGTATTTAAAAGATATTTTTTTTACATAATTTAAAATCCAATTTTTTCTTAACTTTGAATATTGTTTTAAATTATTTAACAATTTATTATTAATTTTATTGTTTTTTTGAATTCTTGAAAGAGTATTAAGGTCCCTTTCTAAATTACCTCCAGAAATCCCTAGACCAGGATTTAAATAAGCAAACCTACCTATTCTTTTATCAAGTTGTAAAGATGGAATAATATCTTTCCAATTCGCATTAACTTTCTCAGATATTTCAGACAGTATGTTAGATGTTGTTATCGCTGAAATTAGGTAAATATTAATACTAATTTTTGCTAATTCAGCACTTTCATAGTTCATTTTGATTATTGGGCATTTAAATATTTTTAAGTAGTTTTCGTAAACTTTAGAAATTTTATTTTCAGCTTTATAACAACCAATAATAAATCTTTCTGGAGAAGAGGCTCTTTCTAAAGCTTTTCCGAAAATTAATGTCTCTACTTGATAGTATAATTGTTTTTTTGACCAATTAATATTTCTACAAAAACCAGGTGGTACTTGGCATAATATTACAAGAATAGCTTTCTTGTTCAAATATCTCAGAACTAAATTTGTTATTTTTTTAATACCTTTTAAATTACTTTTGCCCTCATTATTTGTTGGTACATCTTGTGAAATAAAAACTACATCACATTTATAAATTTTTTTTAATTCTGTCGTAAAATTTAATTTGTCAAAATTTTTTTTAATATTTAAATCTAAATTTTTTTCATATATAGGACTTTTTTTTTTATTTAAAGTTTCTATTATTTTATCATTTTCATCAAAACAATATACTTTAAATTTTTTATTAGCAGTTGCTACTGCATAATTTAAACCTAGGTGAGACATCCCAACATAACCGATAATTGGTTTTCTCATATTTGTTTTTCCATTTTTTTTAGCTCTTTATAAATCCAAACATCATGTCTCAAATCTGTTTTTTTTTTCTTTTTAATTAGATTAAAAAAATGTCTATGTTCTAATTTCCATGTTGGATCACTCATTCTCAAAGTTTTATTTGTCTCACTTGGTATTCCTGCAGGAAATTTTCTTTTTCTTACTATTAATGAAGAAGGTCCCCATTTACATAAAGAAACTATATGAGCAGACCCTCTGCTTCCAATAATGTCGCAAGTTAAATGATTTTTCCACATACACATTGTCATCTCAAGTTCAATTCTTATTTTGTTTGATTGAGATAAAATCACAACATGATCCAAAGACTTATTCTCAAATTTGTTTGATGAGACAATATTAAATTTAAATTTTTTATTTTTAAACCATGTACTTAAAATGTCTAAAAGATGAGGCGCTAAATCCTGCAAAACACCTGAGCCTTTGTCCCTCCAATTACTTTTTTTTACAAGCTTCGCGGTTCCATTGCCATAAAAAATTCTACAAGAATAAATCTTTCCGATAGATTTTGAGGAAAGTAATTTTTTTATTTTAACAAAATGAGGCTCAAATTGATGATTATATGCAACATAGCACAAAACGTTGTTTTTTATTGCATTTTTTTGGATTAGGTAAAAATCTTTGAGGTTTTTAAAATATAACGGTTTTTCAACTAAAATATGTTTTTTTTTCTTAATAAAAAATTTCATAAGTTGAAATTTTTGATCATCAGGAACACACAGGAATACACAATCATAATTATCCGAAGGGATATCCTTTATATTTTTAAAATCTGCTAATTTATTATACTTATCAAAAGTAATAACTTTATGTTTATTTAATATTTTTTTTCGCTTTTGGCCTTGAACTCCTAATCCAACAATTAAAATCTTCATAATTTTTTCTAATTTAGTGAAACTTTTTTTTCAATTGCTTCTATTTTTTGCAGTACATCTTCTATTTTAATTGGTTTATTTCCGTCTATTTCACACTCACAAGCTGCAGCTATTGAGCCAATTATTGATGCGGCAACTAATGAATTCGTAACTTTTAATACAAGACTTGAATATGCCAAAAGTGCATCACCAGAACCTACTGCATCCAAAACTTCATCAGAAAAAGATCCAACAGAAAACCTTAACCTTCCATTGTTTTTGCTTGAGGCGCAGAACACTCCCCTTGGTCCAAGCTTCAATATCAAATTTTTATATTTCGATTTCTTTTTTAATAAAGCGGCTAAAGTACCAACAGTAGAATCTTGATCTGCTAATGCAAATCTTGCCTCTCTTTCATTTGGAGTAATTAAATCAAAATTTTTAAATTCAGTTATGTTTCCCCATCTACTTGCAACTTGACTATCCCCAACTTTAAAAGTTTTTTTTGAAATACTTTTCAACATTTTGAACAAACTATTTGAGTGAAAAATTCCATGCCTAAAATCACTTAAAATTAGAATTTTATTATTGGTTTTTTTAATTTTAGCTATTATTGAATTAACAGTGTCGTCAGAGATTGGTGTATTATCCAAAGTATCAACTTTTAACAACCTATATCCTGAAGAAATAAAAGTATTTTTATTTGTTGTAGGTCTATTATTATCAGTAAATGAATTTATTTTTATACCTTTAGAATTTAGCTCTTTTTTTACGTATTTACCAAGTTGATCATCACCTAAAATTGTTGTGAATTCAACTTTTGCCCCGGCAGCTTTGAGGTGTAAAGCTACTATGGCTGCACCACCTATATAATCTTCTTTCCTATTGAATAAAACACTAAAAGTAGGAGTTTTAGTCTGTCCTCCAATGAAATTGGTTCTTGAATAAGAGTCTACTATAGTATCTCCAACAACATGTACTCGTAAATTTTTAATTTTTTTTAAAGACTCTTTTAAATAACTAAAGGTTAAGTTATTATTTTTTAATAATAATAATAATTTTTCAAAATCAAGGTTTGGTAAAGAGTGATTAAGAAACTTTGATGAAGAAAAAACAACATCACCAGGAGTAAAAAGCAATTTACCTCCATACGCAGATAAAATTTTTTTTTCTAACATCGTGGCTTTTGGTAATCCTTTTGCTGTATATTCAAATCCTTTTGCAAAATAATCAGGTTTTAGATTTTGTATGATCTTATGAGGGTTTGAATTTTCATCGATGATTACATAATCAACCATCTCAAAAGCTGCTAAATTGAGTGCTCTTAAATTTTGAGGAACGTGAGGTCTATAAATACCTTTTGTAATAAATTTATCTGCAGTGATGCTTACAACTAAAATATCTGCTTTAGTTTTTGCATAAGCCAAATGCCTAATATGTCCAGGGTGAACAACATCAAACACTCCATGGCAAAGAATTATTTTTTTTTTTCTTGGAAATTTTAAAAGTTTATTTTTTAAAAATTTAATATTCTTTATTTTAAAAGAGTATTTTTTAAAAAAATCTTCCGACATAATTTAATTTTAACTCAAATACTTAAACCATGTATTTGTAGCTTTTTTAATAGAATTGTCATCCCACAAAGGAGCATTTTTCCAATCTTTTATATTTAATAACATTTTATTTACCCCATGCTTAAATGAAATTGATGGTTTCCACTTTATTTCTCGTTTTATTTTAGATATGTCGGCCCAAGTACAGTGGGGCTCACCTGGCCTTTTTGGCAAATAAACAAATTCTTTACCTAGCATTTTAGCTAATTTAATAATTTTTTCTGGTTTGCCCGCTCCAAGATTATAAATACTATTTTTATATTTGCTCTGCGAAACCATATAAAAAGCTCTAGCAACGTCTGTAACATATAAAAAATCTCTTTTTTGTTGACCATTTCCAACTATTGTAAGGGGTCTATTGCTAAGTTTTTGTTTTAAAAAAACTCCAAAAACTGCTCCGTACACACCAGTAGTTTTTACTCTTGTTCCGTAAGCGTTAAAAATTCTTATTGAATTTACTGGAATTTTATAAACTTTCGACCAGTGAAAACACACCTGCTCTCCTAAATATTTACTCAACGCATATGGATATTGGGGAGATATTTTATGGCTTTCTTTTGTGGGAGTTGTAGCTAATCCATAACATGAGGATGATGCGGCATAGACAAATTTTTTTAATTTTTTATTTCTACAATTTTCTAATACTTTAGTTGTGCCGATTACATTTGTAGATAAATACTCAGTAGGATTTTCTATTGATGGAACTATATCTCCCTTTCCCGCCAAATGAAAAACGTAGTTTACATTATTAAAAAATTTTTCGTTAGCGGATAAATTATTTATATTTTTTTTTTTAAAAAAAAAATTCTTATTATTCTTATGTTGTTTAAAATTTTCTAAATGACCACCACTTAAATCATCTATTACTCTAACCTCGTGACCTTTTTTTATCAATAAGTCAACTAAATGACTTCCTATAAACCCTGCACCTCCAGTAACTAAAGAAATTACTTTATTTGGCATTAATACTTTTTAATTTTTTTACATTAAAATAATTTATTTCATTAAAACTATCTTTAATAATTCCATTTTTGAAATAAAAACATAATTCTTTAACAGCATCCTCTATTGTAAGCTTTGGAGAATAATTAAGAACCTCTTTAATTTTATCAGAATTTATATGATACGATCTGTTGTCATCACTTCTTGTTGTCTCAATTTCAATCTCTGGTTTTTCTTTAAAATTTTCTTGTACAATTTTTTTTACAACATTTGCAATTTCTCTAATTGATAAATTCTGATAACCTATATTAAAAATTTGATTTTTAATTTTACTAACTGGGGAATTCATGAGTAAAATGACAGCTTCACAGTAATCCTGGATATGAAGATTTGGTCTTAATTGATCACCTCCAAAAACTGTAATTTTATTATTAGAGATTGCATGGTTTGTTAAAATATTTACAGATAAGTCTAATCTCAACCTTGGAGCATAACCACAAACTGTTGCAGGTCTAAATACTACTCCTTCAAAGTTATTATCAGTCTTTTCTAACAAAATAGGCTCACAAATACCTTTGTATTTATTGTACAATGTAAGCGGTAATAACGGATGTTCCTCTTTAACATCTTTCTCATTTGAAACTCCATAAACAGAGCTAGAAGAGGCATAAATAAATCTTTTTATACCAGACTCTTTTGCTGCTAATACCATAGGTTCAAAAGCATCTAAATTTACAGATGTTGATAATTTTTCATCTAAAACAAAACTTGCATCATTAGATATACAAGCCAAACTAATAAATATATCATGATCTTTACATGACTCCTTTATTTTTTTTGTATCCCTTATATCTCCTTGAATTAATTTTAATTTTTTATTTTCTAGTGGTAAAAAATTTGAACCAAAGTAAAGAATGTCATATACAGTAACCTCGTATCCTAATTCTAACAATATTGGTACAAGTCTGCTGCCACAATATCCTGCACCTCCAGTTAAAAAAATTTTGCTTGTTTTCATTTTGTTTTAATAGAAAAGTCTGCTTTTTTAGCATCTTTATAAAACATTTTTACTGTGTCTATAGAAAATGAATTTAGATTTTTGTTTAAATATTTTAATTTCGACAAAATACTGTTTGGAACAGTAATTATATCACATCCAGTTCTTTCAGCCTGAAAAATATTAAAAACTTCTCTTGTACTAGCCCACAATAATTTTGCATTTGGATATTTTTTTAAAAATTTTGAACATTTTTTCATTATAATTTCAGGATCCCTTCCTGAATCTGCAATTCTACCAGCAAATACAGACAAGATAATTGGACAATCTTTTTTAATTATTTTCATTAAATTTTTCAACTGATCAAATGTAAATATTGCAGTTACATTGCAAACTATTCCTCTCTCACTCAATTTATAAATTAGTTTTTTTGTACTTACACCTTTAGTATTTGTAATCGGAATTTTAATATTAATATTTTTCCCCCACCTAGAAATTTCTAAAGCTTGTGATTCCATTTCCATTATATCATCAGCAAAAACTTCAAAAGAAATTGGTTTTTTTTTTATTTTTTTTAAAACATTAAATGCAAATTTTTTATAATTTTTTATACCTGATTGTTTCATTAATGTTGGATTCGTTGTAAATCCCTTTATAAAATGAATTTTATTTAATTCTAAAATACTTTTAAGATTAGCACCATCGGCATAAATTGAAATTTTAGAATTAATTTTTTTTATCATAATCGATTTATAATAAATCTTACTGCTTCGGCAAAAGAATTCACGGTTTTAATTTGTAATTTTGGTTTTTTTTCATCATATTTTCTATTAATAAAGATTGATTTACATCCTACATTATAAGCTGCAATTATATCAGATTCTCTATCACCAATCATATAACATTTTTTTATATTTAATTTAAATTTTTTTATGGATTTTATTAACATACCTGAATTAGGTTTTCTAAAATAAGATTTGTTTGATGTGGAAGTTGATACATAAATTTGATCGAAATTAGTTATTAATTTTAAAATTCTATGCATTTTATTTAAATCTGTTTTAGAAATGATACCTCTACTTATGTCAGGTTGATTAGTGACAATAATTAATTTATAACCTTTATTTTTTAGTATTTTACAATATTCAGATACCTTCGGTAAAATTACAAATTCTTCCAATGTTCTAGGAGCATATCCTTTTTTTTTACGTACAATACTTTTAACTAGCACCCCGTCTCGATCTAAAAAAACAGCTTTATTTTTATTTACCACTTTGTCTTATTTTCTTGAAGACTAGGATGAGATACTAAACAGTGCCATACTACAGCTTGATATGCTTCAGTGTATGGAGTAATAAATTTATGGTCAACTAAAGGAATGTTAATACAACAAGTAGCATTTTTTTTTGTATATCCACCTTTATGACCAACAATTCCAAATATTTTGCTTTTTTTTAATTTAGCATACTTAATTGCCTCAATTATATTTTCGCTAACTTTTTTTTTAGCATCACCTCCTCCTACAGACATTATAAATATACAATCTTTAGAATTAAGTTTACTTACTTTAAGCCAATTTGAAAAACAGCTATTCCAGCCTTCATCATTTATTCTTGCTGTAAGTTCTGAGACATTGTCTACTGGAGCGTAACATTCTAAATTACATAATTTTCTGAAATCATTGACCGCATGTGAGCAATTACCCGCACTACCTCCAACACCAATAAAAAAAATTCGTCCTCGTTTTTTTTTTATCTTAACCAACTCACTTACTAGTTTCTCAATTTTATTAGTGTCTATTATTTTGGCTATACTTGAAATATCTTGAGCATATTTTTTTGAAAATTTTGTCATTACTAAATTGATTGAAATATCATTTTATAAGAAAATTATTTTTTATATATTTTATTATTTTTAAGTTATAGTTTTACATAATTATGCTTCATCATTTTGAAAAGGTTCTGATCAAAACAAATAAAAAAGAAATCATTCCACCCCCAATTAAACCATATATAGAATATTTAATAATATTTTTTGATGAATCTACAGAAGTTAAGGCCTTATCTAATATTGGGTTATAATTAAAATTATCATTCTCTAATTCATTTATCATCTTCTCAAAAAAATTTATTCTAAGAGATAACACTTTTGTTCCGTGAGAATACAAACCAGTATTAAAAGCTTTTTGATTAATACCATCTTTCACAGGATCTTCTAAATTTAATTTTGAAGCGATTTCATAATTAAGTTTGTATAATTTTAATGTATTTAAAATAGAGTTTTTTAATGTTCCTTTAAAATTCATTACTGTATCTTTATAAATATACCTAATATAATTATTCAAAAATTTGGCTCCATCTAAACTTGAATCATAAAACAAACTATATTTATCAATACTAGATTTATTATCTCCAATTGTCTGTCTGTAAAATCTATATCTAAAATAATTTTTTACAGAGATATTTTGTTTTTCTAAAAAATTTTTGAAGCTATCAATATTATTATTTTGATTATAGAAACTCTCTAACTTGTCTAAAGAATTAATATTTTTATTAAAATTATTTAAAAAATTTTGGTGTAAAATTTCTGTGGATAAATCAGTTGGATTTGAATGCTCAAAACCTTTTGTTGCTGCATATGAATAATTTATAAAAATTCCTATAGGAGGTTCATTTATAAGAATTTCAGCCTTAAATTCCGAGTTAGGTTTAGCAGCATAATAACCTCCAATAAAAGAAAATATTAAACTAACGATTATAATTGATATCTTGTTTTTCAACAATATTTTAACTATATCTGATAAATCAACCACTTCGGTTTGTAAGTGCTTTTTTTTTGTCATTTTTATAATTACTTTTTTTATTTATATAATATTCTGAAAACCTAATTTATTTTTATTTTAAGATTATAAATAAACATTTAATTTAATAAAAAATTTTTTTCAGTGCATAAATCAAGCCAATTGAGCTATTAGTACTGGTCAGCTGCACGCATTACTGCGCTTCCACATCCAGCCTATCAACGT
>MDTE01169731.1_pt1 | contig 22117 bp, 18 predicted proteins | sample 811231 | NCBI WGS metagenome assembly MDTE01 (sample SAMN05326651, study PRJNA326480) | marine metagenome | isolation source: seawater | place: Indian Ocean: Red Sea | collected 2010 | reverse complement strand
TTCGAACATCTAGCAACTCCATTTTTCCCGTTTTCAGTAGTTTTTCAAATAATGCTACACCAATACGAAATGGCTTACCGGATTCAATTCCATACTTAGCAGCAAGCTCTGCTGATGCATCAACTGAACTATCCGGATTACCTAAACACCATCCAATGGCATTATTAATTAAATTAATAAAATTTGGATTCTTAAAATCCTCTTGATGCCCAAGTGAAGTATAAAAAGTGCGATTACCCTTGTAAGAATGAGTCCATGCCACTGGCTCTGCGGGGTGACCGTCAACCTTCCCATTAATAAGCACAGTTGCTTTCTCGGCTAATGGGGTATTCTTATACAAAGAACCTCCCATATTAAATTTACTTACTAATTTGTTTAAAATGGGATGCTCCTTTGCATCAGAATGAATCAATGCTTTCCCAATTAATTCATTCTTGTAATGACCACTATAATTTCCACCTAAAACAAGTTTATCAAAAGCAAGCCAGTTTTGCATAGCATGACTTGCCGTACGTAAACCTATAATCGGCCTACCACTTTCTATATATCGTTTAACTTGACCAAGTTGATCTGCAGGAAGTGTCATTCGGCGCATAAAAAAGACAACTAAGTCCGCTTGATCAAGTATGTCTAGATTCAAAAACTTATCTTTATCAGTGCGTGTAAGGACCGTGCATTTATACCCATCATACTTGCTTTCTAATCCCTCAGCATATTTCGGAAGAGTCATTTCAGACCCGTAAAGAGACTCCCCGCTAAGAAAAACTATATGAATTTTACCCGGAGCTGCTGCCAACTTGACTCCAAAAAATAAAACAACCACTAGAATGAAACGTATTAATAACTTCATAGCTTTAAATATAACTATATTTCGGGAGCTAAAGATTCCCCATGTTAGGCATGCTGTCCAGCTCCATTGCAAAACGTAGTGAACAACTTATCAATAAAAACCTGCTAAGAGGTATTGACACACAACATGTAGTGTACTTTCCTTCGGTGGCTACATTTTGTTGTATTAGGCCGATATTATGAGATGCCCCAAATGTGGTTGTGTTGATGACAAGGTGATCGACTCCCGATCCTCTAAGGATGGCCTTGCTATTAGGCGCAGACGGCAATGCCTTGAGTGCACTCAAAGATTTACAACCTACGAAGAGATTGAGCGGGGAATCCTAATGGTCGTCAAGGATGACGGAAACAGGGAAAAGTTCTCCAGGGAAAAGTTGGAAACTGGAATTAATGTCGCATGCGAAAAGCGACCAATCAGTGCAAAAGCTATCGAGGAAATGATTCGAGAAGTTGTTGATGAATTATACGACGAAGTCGATAGCGAAGTACCCTCCAATATAATAGGCCGTAAGGTAATGCAGAAACTCAAAGAGTTAGATGGTGTAGCCTATGTGCGATTCGCAAGTGTATACTGGCGTTTTGATAATGCGGCAGAATTTCTTAAAGCCGTACAACGATTTGAAGAAAGGGATGATACAGCTACAATCCAACTACCTGGTTTTTAGAATGTCTTCAGGAGAGCTGCTGCCATGCTCCGCTGAAGCCATTACAGAAGAGCTACTTGGAGAAACCCTCAATCTTATTGAGCCACAAACAATTCAAGAGGCTCTTAAGGCAGTTGTACATTATTTTCGGGAAGAACACTGGGAGTCCAGCGTATCAGTGGATCAATTCTCCAGTGCACTCGGCAAGGTCTTGCAAGGTTTCGGGTTCGATGTTGTTTTTGATGAAGATCCTCGAATTAATCTTCGCGTGGAAGAAACTGACATGGCAAGACTAGCTCGAGAAACTTCGGGACAACAATATGAATTGTTCTTCTTTCAGCAACTTCGTCATGAAGTTAGAAGGAGTCTGCGTAAATCTCCAAACCTAATTCAGTTTAATGGCACCCGTGAATGCGTAAAACGTATTGTTGGGGCCGAACGTTGGTGCGACAGGTGCAGATGGATGCATGATCAAATTGTCTCCTACCTCCGGAATTGCCTTGAGCAAGATTCACGTGAAAACTGCGCATTGGTTATACGCTAATTTACCTTTAAACAGGTTAGATGACCATTGAACAAATTCAGTCTGATGAATCAATACGCCTGGCAGAATTCCCGGTAGCAGAGAAAACTATTTATCTTTCGCATGCTGCAGTTTGCCCATTACCCCACTGCGCAAGAAACGCGATTTCAAATTATGCAACAGCATGCGTTGAAGGAGATCAGGAGGATTTTATGCCTCCTAACCTACTTCGTAATACCCGTGAACAAGCTGCAAAACTAATTGGGGCAAACATGAAAGAAATTGCGCTCATCGGCCCTACTTCTTTGGGCTTAAGTTTTATTGCTCAAGGCATCAACTGGCAATCAGGAGATAACATAATAATTCACGCAGATGATTACCCTTCAAACGTTTATCCTTGGATGGCACTTGAAGAAAAAGGTGTTACACTAAAACACTTGAAGCCTCTTGAACCAGGACGCATTGAACCTGATGATGTTTTTAAACTAATTGATTCAAAAACTCGAATGGCAGCATTAGCTTCGTGCCACTATGTTTCCGGATATCGTATCAATATTGATGCTATTGGCCGTGAACTTAGATCTCGTGGTGTATTGTTCTGTGTTGACGGCATTCAAACTGTTGGAGCCTTCCCAACATCAATTGAACACGTCGATTTTCTAGCCGCAGACGCTCACAAATGGATGCTCGGGCCCTGTGCATCTGGCATACTTTACGTCAGACATGAAACACAGGAACAACTCAAGCCAATTGTACAAGGTTGGCACAACCTTCTTTGCCCAGACTTTATCGCACAAGACACTTTAAACTATAAGCCCGATAGTAGACGTTATGAAGCTGGTACCGCAAACTTACTTGGTATAGCTGGGCATCATGCATCGCTCGTAATGTTGAATGACTTAGGCATAAACAACATAGCAACCGACCTATTAGCCAAGCGTAGCCAAATTATCCCGGAACTATTAGATAAAGGCTACCAAGTATTGAACTCCGATTCAGATCTCGAAAACGCTAGCGGTATCGTTACATTTTACAAACCAGGTAAGAATATGTCGCAGCTTGCAAAAGAACTTGAAACAGCAGGAATAAAAGTGTCTCTCCGTTTCATGAGAGACGGCTCTGAATTAATCAGAGTTTCACCTCATTTTTATAACACTGCCAACGAATTAAATCGAATGTTGGAAAAGTTATAGTTCCTCTGGTTTTCGAGATGTCACTCTTGGCACGAAAAATGGTGCAACACAAAGTAGAACCAGTGCACCCATTCCTCCATACATTTGAGGAGCTGCAGGACCAACATAGTCAATCAACCAGCCAGCAGCGTAATTAGAACAAATACCTCCTCCTAGGCTTGAACTAATCATTGTTGCTAAACCCTGACCGGTAGAACGCAACTCACTTGGAATAAGATAGTTCACGTACAATGGCATTGCCACTAATGCCCCTACAACATAAAAGCTGTGAATAAACATCGCACCGTGAAGTATAGTCAAGTTCTCACCCCAAAAACCGCAGATGACCCATTTAACACCGCCAGCTCCCAGCCCAGTAAACATCAATAAACGAACCCCTATCCGACGGCGAATGTGACCAGCCATAGCAATAATCATAATCTCTGGCACAAGCATAATAAGCCAAAGCCATTTCAGTGTGCCAATTGGGTCATCTGGTGCGACAGATTCGACAAAAATGGGAAACATAAACATGGGCCCATCCAGCATAAAATTCGCGAGAAAAACATATATAAAAAATCGGATGAATCTACCGTCACTAAACAAACGCTTCCAGGATCCTGGCTCAGCTTTCTCACGAATCTCATTTTGGTTTGGAATAAACAAAACGCTAAGCGCAGTTATCAAAATGATTGCCGCTGAACATGGAAACAACAGTCCTAACTCAGTATCTCCGGAGCCCCGAGCCATTATCTTCAAAAAATAAGGAAAACCAAAACAAGTAACTAAAAAGCCTAACGATCCGAATGCACGAACAAACTCAAAGTGCGAATTATTTGAACGATACAAAAGGCTAAGACCAAGCGCCATCCCCTGCGGAATCAAACTCGTATAAAATGCTGCAAAACAAGCAGAAACAATTAATAATATAGCATATTTTTCCACATACCAAAACGCAACAAATCCAAACACCATCCCAAGTGAAAGAATGATAAGAATAATTTTACGGGCACCTGTACGATCTGCTAGATAACCCCAGGCCGGCTGACTAATCAAACCCACTAAGTAAAATATCCCCATAGCAATGCCAACCTGCTGCCCAGTCAGATTCAATTCCTGTTTCAAATAAAGTGAGTAGTATGGAAAGAAAATGCCAAGCGACCCAAACAAAGTCCCCCAAAAAACCGACAGTACGATTATTAATTTCCTTTGTTCACTAGTAATTGAAGTATTTAACATCAAACGTATTAGCACTTAGAGAGGCGCATGAACAAGAAGGTTTCTGAAGTTATTAAAGGTAAAGCAAGACGATTCTTCGCCTTATTGAGCAGGGACAATTGTTGGCTGAGAGTTATTCAAAGTATTAGGCCTCCCAGACCGCTTTGCATTTCTTTCTCGCTTTTCAAGTTCACCAAAAATGCGTCGCGCCTCTTCTTGCGCCTTTCGCTCAGCTCCTCTGTCTCCTGAAAGTTTGTATTCTATCTGCAGCCCTAATAGCTTCATCCCCCTTCCCATCATGTCTGATTCATCAAATTGAATGGAGCTGATTAAATCCAACCGCGCCTGCAGAAGATCGGGAGGAACACCAGGCGTATTAACATCGCCATCACTACTAATCAAACTTTGGATGGCATCACGCTTGGTTTCTAAATTATACTGGTCATTAGTAATAATATCTCGAAACAACTGGTCAGCTTGCGGATTTTTCCCAACATACTTTGTAGCTGAAGCAGCTAGATTATCCATGTCACTTTCATGAACACGACCACTGCGAAAGGCCTGCACTATAGCATCTAGCGATTGATCTTTCCCAGTATTGTCAAAGTAGTTCAATATCGTGCGGTCAATCCGACCATCATCATTAATAAACATTCCCTGCGCAACCTGAACAAACGTCTGGTCATTATACATGTCCAACACCATGAAAAGATAATTTTTCGAAACACGATCAAAATGATTCCCATTGGATACTGATACTGGATCAATCAATAATTCATGCGCAACGGCTAACACTTCCTTGCTATAGGCAGCTTTACCTAACATACCTTGCAGAGCCTTGGCTGTATAAGCGACCTCGAATCCTCGTCCGGTAGTAGAAAGCACTTCCACAAGAGTTGATTCGGCTGATGAGCCACCGATCTCGGCAAGAACATCTATCAATGCAATACGCATGCTAGGTGGCTGCGAAAAATTTAATGTCGCGCGAAAATTACGGTAACGCTTTTCATACTCCTCATCTTTTTCTCCCTCTCGGCGTATCGCATAATCAACATCTTCCATTCTGTTTAAAAACTCTCTTATATGCGGCACGGCGATATCGCCCTGTCGGATCAGACTTTCTAGTAAAAAATTGAGACGTCGTGAATGAGATCGACGATTCTTTGATCCAGTACGAAAATCAAACATCTCATCAAGAATATCAGGCACAGGCATGAAACTTGTTAAAGGCCCAGAATCACCACTATCAAATTGACGCTGCAATGACTCAAGTCGGGCTTGGGAACTCTTATACCGTTTCTGAAGACTAGCCAATTCGCGCTTCAATCGCTGTTCCCGCTGGGATTGCGAAGAATCGGCATCTAAAGAAGATGATGGCGCTTTCCCGCAGCCAACAGCAACAAAAGCTAAAGCGATTACTAAACAAAGTATCTCTATAAATTGAGATTGAATTCTTTCATTAGGAACCATCATCAAAATAATTAAATATCTCAACCACCGGGTATAATAGTCGGACCACTCGGAGCTTTTACTGGAGTACCGCCTACGGACCGCTGCTCCCGTTTTACCTGCTCGTTGATTTTCCTAAAATCAGCATGCATAGCATCATACCGTCTTTCATCATCAAAACCTCTATTCTCTAACTTGGCCTCAATACGACCGGAGTAAATTTCATTGGCTCGAGACATAATATCGTCTTCGCCAAGTTGAATCCTATCCATCAGATCCAATCGAGACTGAAGTACAGCCGCCTGTTCGCTTTTGTCCATATTAGTAAGGTCCTCACTATTATCCATAGAGCGGATAGTCTCCATCTTGACATCAAGAGAGTACTGGTCACTTGTCATGATGTCTTGAAACAATGAGTCAGCCTGAACATTATTTTGACCGACTCCCTGCACAGCTACTCTAGCCATTTCTCTCATATCACTTTCTCTAAGCTGCCCGCTCTGCATTGCTTGAACAACGGCGTCGATTGCTCTTCCGCCACCGATATTTTCAAAATAGCTCAACACGGATCGATCGATCCTTCCCTCCTCGTTTATGAGCTGGCCTTGAGCTGTTTGGACGAAAGTTTTATCTCCATACATTTTAAGCACCATGAAAAGATATTGTTTAGAGGCCGCATCAAATTTATTACCTCCAACTATCTCAATCGGATCGGTGAGCAAATCATGTGCGACATTTAAAGCTTCATCGCGGTATGCATCCTTGCCAAGCATGGAACGAAGTTTATTGGCTGAATAAGCAACTTCAAATCCTCTTCCAGAACTAGTTAATACTTCAGCAATAGCATCCTGAGCATCTGGCCCACCTATCTCGGCAAGTATTTCGATTAGCCCAATACGCAGAGAAGGTGGGTATTCAAATTCCAATGGCACATTCACCATGCGTGATCGCCAATGCTCTTTTTCTTTATCTATGTCCTTCTCTGAACGTTGATCTATAATAAAATCAACATCCTCCATCTTTCTAAGAAAATCACGAATATGAGGAACAGCCGTATCACCCTGCTCAGCGAGACTTTCAAAAAGAAAACCTAACCTTCGCTGGTTAACACGACGGTTGGCGGCAGTCATCTTAAGTTCCATTAACTCCTCGATGATTTCTGGAGCAGAACGGTATCCTCCCTGAACCACTAGCTCAGCACCAGGTCCAAGTTCAATTTGAAGCTCGGCAATTCGGGATTTCGCCTTTGCCAAACGACTCTTCTGCAACTCAATTTGACGCTCAAGATTGGCAATCTCAGAATCTCGATTACTTGTGGTTTTCTGAGGGTCCCGACCACAGGCACTCAACAAAAAGAGCACTAACAAAGGCACGATCAATTTTCTTTCTAAAATCATACCAAACTTATCCACATTACATCTCTAATCTCGAGAAGGTTACAAGGAAAGAAGAACACTGGCATTTTGCGAAATGAAAGCAACTAGTTCATCTAAAAAAAAACGCCGGATTAACCGGCGTTTAAAATTAATTTGTTATTTCTTACTGGCCACGGATAACAGTTGGTTGATTTCTGCGATCTCCACCTCGATCACGACCTCGATCCCCTCGGCCACGATCATCTCCTCTCCCTCCAAATGCACTCCTCCAAAAATCAGTTCCCAAACTCCGCATTTCATTCCGCATATCAAATTCTTCTCCATTGATCTTAGCTTCAAGCTGTCTTGAATACATCTGCATAACCTTGTTCTCAGCTTCATTTTCACCAGGCTGAATGTTCGACATCAGATTCAAACGCGACTGTAAAACCGCTGTGTCATCTGAATCATCCATCTCCCTAAGAACTGACCACTTGACCCGCATATCAGTATCATCACTAGACATGATTTCATTGAACATCTGATTTGCTTGAGGATTACTACCAGCATACTTCACACCAGCTTCAGCCAAATCTTCAAGGTCACCTCGATCTGTAACATTCCCACTTTTGAACGCTTGATATATCGCATCCATTGACTGTTCCTTTCCAACATCATCAAGATAATCTAAAACAGTATTATCAATCTTTCCATCATCAGTTACTAACATGCCTTGCGCTATTTGAATGAATGTTTGGTCGTTGTACATTTCCAAAACATTGAATAGATAGCGCTTGGAATTTCGATCAAAAGTATTCGGATTCGGAATTTCAATTGGATTACTCAACAGGTCGTGTGCAGCAGCAATCGCTTCCTTGCGATAAGCATCATCACCTATCATTGATCGAACAGTTTTAGCCACATAAGCCACTTCAAAACCACGGGCAGTTTTCGATAACACTTCACCAAGTGTTGCCTCTGCATTGCTACCACCTATCTCCTTAAGAACATCCATCAATGCAATTCGAAGTGAGGGTGGCTGATCGAAACTTAAAGAAGAAGAAGAACGTCCGCGATTACGCATCCGTTCCATCCATTCATTGGCTCGGTCGCTCCTACCTCGACTACGGCTCTCTTCCTCGCTTGATCGCTGAACTGCAAATTCAACGTCCTCCATCTCGTTAAGAAAATCACGAATATGAGGCACAGAAGCATCACCTTGCTCAACTAGGCTCTCCAATAAAAAATTAATTCGACGCTGCACTGAACTTTTGTTTTCCGAGGTCATTTTAATCTCTTTCAACTCATCAAGAATTTCCGGTACGGACAATCCAGATTGAACCACGGTGGTCGTTACTCCCCGCTCAGCGAGTAGATTACCTATGCGCTTTTGTGCAGTGGCTAAACTTTCTTTAAGTTTCTGATTTTCCTTCTCTAGTGCATCAATTTTAGCTGCATCAGAAGAATCACTCGAACTTGGAGCCTGCCCACAACCCACCAATAATGCGACTAATGCCACGGCTAAGATTTGAGTCAGTTTATTCAACAATGATATGGTTTTCATGATAATCTCCGGTTTTTTAACACTTTCAGATCCTACTAATACGATATTAGGATCCGTCAAGTTACAAATTCCCGTGCCAAAATGACCCAAAGTACAAAGATTGCAATAAGTTACTCTACAAATAATACGATCAAACAGCCCTAAGCTTTTTTGTATAGGACTAAAGGCGTACAATCCTCGCAGATATGGAGTCATCCGCACTTAAAAAGACACCCCTTCATGAAACACATCTTACCCTAGGCGGTCGAATGGTCGAGTTTGGTGGGTGGGATATGCCGGTCTTATACACAAGCATAGTAAAGGAACATCTATCTGTTCGAAATTCTGCAGGACTCTTCGACATATCCCACATGGGAGAATTTCTCTTCGAAGGGCCCGATGCAAAAAAGTTCCTCAACATTATTCTGACGAACGATCTCTCTCGACTCGAACCTGGCCAAGGACAATACACACTCCTGTGTCAAGACAACGGCGGAGTTATAGATGATCTTTATGCCTATCAACTCGGTGAAGAGCGTTACCTTCTAATTGTTAACGCCTCTCGCATTGATGTCGATTGGATGTGGATTAGAGCACAGCGGAATTCAAACTATAATTCACTAAAACTAGAGATGAGCAATATATCGGCTGATCACGCAGCAATGGCACTACAAGGGCCAAACTCGAAAAAAATCATTGCTAGCATTTTCCCTCAAACAGACACCCTTCAAAAAAACAATATCTCAGAATTTAAATTCAGTAGTGAATCAATCTGGATTTCCAGAACTGGCTATACAGGAGAAGACGGTTTTGAATTGGTAATCCAAAATACCAAAGCGATTGAATTATGGGAAAAAATCAGTGAATTAGGAAAACAATTTGGACTCGTTCCTGCTGGATTAGGTGCTCGCGACACCCTACGAACAGAAGCCGGATACTCACTGTATGGACACGAACTAAACTCAGAAACTACACCTATCGAAGCCGGATTAGGCTGGGCTGTGGCTGACAACAAAGCAAATTTCATAGGTAAGGACACCTGCATCACTCAAAAAAAGGATGGAACTTCACGTAAGTGTATCGGTTTCAAAATGACCGGAAAAAGTGCCCCACCTCGGGAAAATTACCGCATCTTTAGTACCTGCAAAGACCAACGAGAAATCGGACAGGTTACAAGTGGCACACAAAGCCCTTCCTTGGGTTATGGGATTGGACTTGGATTTATTGAAAGCACCTATGCCAAAAACGGTACTGGAATAGAGATCGAAATACGCAATAATCGTTTTCCAGCAGAAGTAGTTAAACGACCGATTTTTAGAAAACCGGATTGACCTGTAAGGCATCTATTCGCTAGAAGACTTGCACGATGTCTGACATACCTACCGATCTCATGTACGCTTCCTCACACGAATGGGTCCGTGTTGAAGGAGACACTGCCACAATCGGTATATCCGATCACGCACAACAGGAACTCACTGACCTAGCATTTATCGAGCTTCCAGAAGTTGGCTTAGATTTAACTGCAGGTGATTCTTGCGGAGTAGTTGAGTCTGTTAAGACTGCCAGTGAAATCTATGCACCGATAAGTGGGGAAGTCATTGAAATCAACGACGCACTTCAAACCGAGCCTGGCCTTGCAAACGAAGATCCCTACGGTGAAGGCTGGTTTTTCAAGGTCCGCTTCACAATTCCCAGTGAAATTGACGACTTACTATCTCCGGAAGACTATACGGAACAAGTAAACATCTAATACCGGCAAAAAGCCTCAAAAAGTATCTGGATTTCAAAATAATTTTGGCTTTTGCAATAATAGTACGTGTACGTTGTATTTTTGTTGCCTTAACCTTCAAAATTCGTCACCATCTTTTCCAGTAACTCCGCTTTGAGTTACTGCTGGATGTTATGAAATTTTCTGTTTTTGCCTATTTTTCTTTAACTTTAGCTCTTTGGCCTTCTCTCAGCCAAGCTCAAGAAATCGTAGCTGCACCAGCTGATAGTTGGCCAATGTATCGTGGCACGGCTTCATTGACCGGTCTTTCGAAAAGTAAACTAAACACAGATCTTGTGCAGATTTGGTCATTTAAAGCTAAAGAAGGTATCCATAGCACAGCAGCTATTGCAGAGAATAAGGTATTTGTCGGATGCGATGACGGAAACCTTTACGCTCTGGATTTCAAAACCGGAAAAAAAGTATGGGCCTTTAAAACTGAGGACATTGTTGAATCTGCTCCCCTTGTAAAAGATGGCCGAGTTTATTTTGGATCTTCCGATGGTTTTGTCTACGCTATTTCAGCAAAAAATGGAGAGTTACAATGGAAATTTGAAACAGAGGACCGCGTCCTTGGTGCTCCAAACTACTTCCAGCCAGACGATAAAAAATCCAAACCATCAGTAATCGTAGGTAGCTATGATTTTAAACTTTATTCCTTTGATCCAATGTCAGGTAAAAACAACTGGAGCTATGAAACATCAAACTACATTAACGGTTCTCCAGCGGTGTTTTCTGGTCGCACTGCATTTGGCGGGTGCGATGCATTACTTCACGTCATTGATCTTAAAGAAGGGAATAAACAAAAACAAATTGATGCCGAAGCATATATCATAGGTTCAGCCGCTGTGGTTAACAACATGGCCTACATCGGCCATTACGAAAACGAATTTCTCTGTATAGACATAGAAAAAGGTAAAATTGCTTGGAAGTACAAGGATAGAGCCTTTGCTTACGCCTCTTCTCCTGCCGTAAATAAAGATAGGGTGGTAGTTGGATGCCGTGACAAAAGGTTGCACTGTATAGATCGCAAGACTGGCAAACCAATCTGGACATTTCGTACTCGAGGAAGCGTTGATAGTTCCCCCGTGATTGCGGATGGCAAAGTAATCGTGGGTTCAGATGACGGAAATTTATATATCGTTTCACTACAGGATGGGAAAAAAATTTGGTCTTATGAAATTGGAGAACCTGTAATTGCAGCTCCTGCCATCGCCAACGGTACAATTGTAATTGGGGCCGAAGATGGACGGGTATACGCATTTGGACCAAAGAAATAACCTGAGAATAGTTCAATGAGCGAAACAACTATATCCACCAAGACTGCACCTCCACTGGAGAAGAAGACTACTGTCGGAAACTATTTCGTCTCAAATTATCCACCGTTTTCGTTTTGGAAACAAGAGGACGTACCCGACTACCAAAAAGCACTACAACAGCCCCCAAAACCAAATACACCACTTGGTATTTATGTACATATTCCTTTCTGTAGAAAACGTTGCCACTTTTGCTATTTCCGGGTTTATACAGACAAAAACTCTCAGGAAATTCGCAACTACATTGACGCCGTCCTATCGGAGCTAAAACTTTATTCCAAAGAACATTTCGTAGGGCAACGCAAACCTAACTTTGTGTATTTCGGCGGAGGAACACCATCATATCTATCCGAATCTCAATTGAGGGAATTAACCGATGGAATGAAGGAAATATTACCTTGGGACGAAGTCGAGGAAGTCACATTTGAATGTGAACCTGGAACATTGAGAGAAAAAAAACTCGAGGTCCTACGAGAAATTGGTGTTACAAGACTAAGCCTAGGAGTAGAAAATTTCGATGATCACATACTCGAACTAAATGGACGTGCTCATCGAGGCAAAGAGATCGGACATGCTTACGAGTTTGCCCAAGGACTAGGCTTTCCTCAAATCAATATCGACCTGATCGCCGGAATGGTTGATGAGACAGAGGAAAACTGGAAGGCCTGCATAGAACGTACCCGGGAAATGACTCCGGATAGCGTCACGATATACCAGATGGAGGTTCCGTATAACACAGGGATCTATAAACAAATGAAGGCCGACGGCAAACTTAACGCACCGGTGGCAGACTGGGACACCAAACGACGTTGGGTCAACGATGCCTACACAGCCCTTGAGCAAGACGGCTACACTGTTAGCAGTGCCTACACAGCAGTAAAAAACAAGGACCGAACGAGCTTTGTTTACCGGGACCGACTTTGGGCAGGAGCCGATCTACTATCACTGGGGGTAGCATCATTTGGTCACATTGGCGGAACACATTACCAAAATCAGCACGATTTTGCGCCATACATCGATTGTATAGACCGAGATGAATTGCCAGTTTACCGCGCACTAACGCCAACCAACGACGAAAGGTTAATCCGTGAGTTTATTCTTCAGATGAAACTCGGTCATCTGAAATTCTCCTACTTCAACGAGAAATTCGGAACCAATGCAGCTGAACGCTTTTCAAAGCCACTGAAGACGATCCAAAACTGGGGATATGCAACCGTAGAAAACGACAACCTCTATCTTAACCGCGAAGGCCTATTACAAGTCGATCGACTTTTGCATGAATTCTTTTTGGATGAACATCGAAATGCACGTTACGCCTAATTTCGGAATAAAATATTAGTGTCTCAAACCGAATCCATTCCCAGCCAGACCAATAAAGGCAACGAAATTACGTTTCCCTTGAACGAATTTTATTCTTTAGCTAAAAGACCGCTACCCGCAATTAGTCCCGTCAATGCACTAAATGTTCCTGAACCATACAAATCACTGCTTGTGCACGAGCGGGACATGACTTCAACACTTGGTCAATTTCACAACGATAAAATTCAGCTGAATGTACTAAACCAACTTAAGCAAGATGATGAATATTACCGAGAAGTACTGCTTGTGACTAAACAGAACCATCGACCCGTTGAATACGGTGCCATCAAAATTTTTCTTCAACAATTTCCAGAACCTGCTCGCAAAGCTATAGTTGAAGCTACTGCCCCACTTGGACAATTGTTACATGATTATAACATCAACTATCTCAGCAAACCGAAAAACTTCATAACCATCGAGTGCGACGACTATATCGGAAATTTACTTGGATGTAAGAATCAGCCAAAACTCTTCGGTCGGCGAAACAGTCTTTACGAAGCCGACAACCTTCTACATATAGCAGAAATAGTGGAAATTTTGCCTATTTCTTAAAATTGGATAGATTTAAATATTAATGAAAGAAACCCAAAATTATGATGCGATTCTAATCGGAGCAGGACCAGCAGGATCTAGTGCTGCAGCCATTCTCGCAGAAAAGGGACACAATGTTTTATTAGTAGAAAGAGAAAAATTCCCTCGATATCATGTAGGTGAATCACTTCTGCCTTTCACATTTGAACCCTTAAAAAGACTAGGGCTGATTGATGATATGCGTACTTCATCATTCACAAAAAAATATAGTGTACAATTCATTTCAACTTCTGGGGAAGCATCACAACCATTTTACTTTAATTCACGTTATGATGATGATGTAGCTCAAACTTGGCAGGTTTTAAGATCAGAGTTCGACCTTATGTTAATGAACAACGCACGCACTAAAGGAGCCAACGTCGTTGAAGAAACTCAAGTCATAGATTTACTTCGCGCTGGCGATCGAGTTACCGGAGTGCGTGTTCGAAAATCCGATGGTAAAGAAATTGAACACTATGCACCAATCACTCTGGATTGTACGGGAAAAGAATCTTTTTCTTCTTCAAGAAATCGATGGCGAATGAGGGATCCTTATCTCAACAAGGTTGCTGTTTGGACCTACTATAAGGGAGCTAAAAGAGATACTGGGATTGATGAAGGGGCAACTACCGTCGCATTCTTGCCCGAAAAAGGGTGGTTTTGGTACATACCACAACACGATGACATGGTTAGCGTTGGTGTCGTTGCTGAAGGAAAATACCTCACACGAGATGGAGTTAAATCACCAAAGGATATATTTAATAGAGAAGTAAGCCAAAATAAATGGATTGAAGAATACTTGGCCTCTGGGAAATGCACTGATGATTACTATATCACAAACGAATACTCATTTCATTCCAAACACTGTGGCTCCGAAGGATTGCTGCTGGTAGGAGACGCTTATTGTTTTTTGGACCCTGTTTTCTCATCTGGCCTAATGCTAGCACTAAAAAGCGGAATCATGGCTGCTGACACAGTTAGTGATGCAATAAAAACAAAAAATTTCTGTCCATCTCAATTTGAAGGCTACTCCTCAACCCTTCGGGAAGGAATTGAGAACATGCGTAAACTTGTATATGCCTTTTACGATCCAAGTTTTACCTTCCGTGATATCACGGAAAAATATCCGGATCTAGCGGGAGATATTACCGATTGTCTCTCCGGAGATGTTAACAAAGATTTCTCAAAACTCTGGAAAGCAATCAGCGAATTCTGTGAACTCCCTGATAACCTTGACTACGGCAAACCACTAGTTGCGTAGTTAAATCTACTGCAATTAGCTCAATCTATATCGCTTTGAGCCACTATTTCATCACAAATAATCACTGAGAAAAGCGATGTTGAATTCGCTCATCTTTGTGGAGCTCTAAACCGTTCAAAAAGAAGGGTGTAAAAAGAAAGAACCCCCGAACCAAGCCCAGTGGATAGCTTCAAATTCGGGGGAGAATTTTCGAGACACAATGTTGGCTAATGTAGAAACCCTGAACTTAGCTCATGTCAGACCTCTTCAAGGCTGCCAATAAATAAGCACAAAAAATGCCAACCCGCTTTTCTTAACTCTTTCATAAAGTAAGATAAGTTAACAACAAGCTTTCGCGTGACTTTCACACAAAGTGAGTGAAACTCACTAGATATTTAATTTAAGGATGACAACGTTAGTTGACGATCAAGTTATTCTCGTGCAAACGTTCGCGCACATGGTTAAACGATCGCTATTAAATAATGAATGAGTCTCTACTATATGTTGGGAATCTACCCTATAGCATCGACAAGGATGACCTTGAAGCAATGTTTCTTAACGCTGGAATCGTACTTTCTGCTACTTTGCCTCTGCGGCAATCCGACAGCCGATCTATGGGATTTGGATTTGTTGAAATGTCTTCATACGAAGAAGCCAAAAAAGGAGTTAGCATGTTTAACAACAAAGAAATTAGAGATCGAAAAATTTCGGTACATTTGGCAAGGCCTCGCACAGCTTCATTCGTTAAGCGTTCGGTTAAGTAATAATATATTAACTAAAGATCGCGGCTGACTTTATAAGGAGCAGCCTGAGCAGTACACATCATCAAGATTTCATCAATGCACACATGCGGAGGACGATTAGCAGCCCATACAATTGCCTCTGCGACATCCTCTGCAGTAAGAGGGTTAAGACCCGAATATACAGCATCGGCCTTCTCCTTATCACCTTTCAGTCTTACCATCGAGAATTCGGTTTCGGCCATACCTGGATCAATTGTTCCCACCCGCAAACCAGTCCCGTTTAACTCCAATCTTAAAGCCTTCGTAATACTAAGCTCCGCCGCCTTACTAGCACAGTAAGCAGAACCACCTTCGTAAGCTACACGCCCAGCTATAGAACCAATATTCAAAATCATTCCACCCGGATGTGGCTTCATTAGAGGCAACACTGCTCGCGTCACACGTAGAATACCAAGTGCATTACTTTGGAACATTATCTCCCAGTCAGAGTCCTTACCATCTTCAACTCGATCCACCCCATGTGCTCCGCCAGCGTTATTAACCAGAACATCAACCCGGCCAGCAATCGATTTGGTCCAATCGGCAAAAGTATTAACACTATCAGTGTTTGTTACGTCCAAATGGCGAACTTGAACAGAAGCCGCTCCTAGCTCAGAACACTCCTCTGCAACCATAGTTAAGCGTTCTTCACGACGTGCTCCCAATAACAAGTTAACCCCTAGTCTGGCAAATTGCCTCGCAGTTTCAGCTCCGAACCCACTCGAAGACCCTGTAACCAAAATCCATTTTCCATCCAAACGATTAGTCATGGGCAAAGATTGGCCTAGAGTCACCTAATAGGCCAAGCGCAAACAAATATTGCCCAACAAGAGTTTACCTAGCAGAATCGTCGTGATGTCTTTTGATAGCCAAAAGGTAAGTATTTGGTGGTTTTCACTAAACTCTGTTCAGCGTTCTCTAATGCTGTCTCTTTTGGTTCATCTTATTGTCATATTTGGATTCTGGCTAGGAGCCTTCTCCACAGCTGAAAAGATGATGGCAAAAGTAATGCCGGAACTAATCGATATGCAGGCGTTAAAGGAAGCACAGGAAAAAAGACGGTCTGTTATTTTTCTTGAAGTGCCACCCAGCATGGCCACTCAAGATGCCCCCGATGATTCAAAACACTATTCAAATAACAATTCAAAAGCTGCAGACCAACAATCAGAGAAAGACACCGAAAAACCAAAGATTGATGGCAAACAGGAACTAATAGACCGAGTCATTGACAGTGCAGCTAATGCCAAACCCGCAAACTCGCAACCTAAAGAAGAAAACCAAGCGCAGCCCAAAGAAGAACCAAAACCAAAAGTCAAAACACAATCCAAATCCGTGAAAGCGGAATCACTGAATCCCATTCAAATTAGTAAGCCAAATCCAAAACCAAAGGATCAAACCAAATCCAAAGTTAAACCTAAACCAAAACCTAAACGACCAAGTTCACTAGCTGAAGCTCGCAGAATGGCAATGGTTACTGGGGAAAAAATGAAACAGGAAGGAGGCGTCCGAAATAAAGCAACTATTGAAGGGCTGGACGCTAAGGCCTCTCCCTTTGGCGACTATGATGCTCGGCTCATCGCTTCGATTCAAAATAGATGGCATAACATAATCCCTTCCGTGCGTGAAGTAGGACGAGTAATCGTGACATTCAACCTTTGGGAAAATGGTGAAGTAACAGACATTGAAATTGAACGTAGCACAGTAAGCTCTATTTTAAGCCTAAAGTGCGAACGCGCCATAAAAGAACCAGGCCCATATGATCCGTGGCCAGATAAGATGCGGGAAATTATTGGAAACGATCGTCGTTTCGTCCGGTTCACCTTTTACTACAACTAAATAGTTAAAAATTTGCTTAGGAATTTACACCAATAAACCAGGTAAAAAAAGGCGGCTTAAAAGCCGCCTTCTTGATAAAATATAGTTCAAACTTAAATAAACTCGTTGATAAGATTCTCAAGAAATTCCTGACGACCGCTTTCGTTTTTTGAAACCTCACCCTTCTTAAGAATATAGGTTTCAAGGGTTTTAAAGCTCGCCTTTCCTGACTCTATCTTTTTACCGATACCAGTATCCCAAGATCGATAACGATTATTTACAAATTCTTCCAAACGACCATCGGCACGAATTGCAGCAGCAATTTTAAGACCACGCGCGAACGCGTCCATACCACCTATATGAGCATGGAAAAGATCAACCGGTTCAAAACTTTCACGACGCACCTTGGCGTCAAAGTTTACACCACCCGTGGAGAAACCGCCCATTTTTAGGATTGGCAGCATGCATTCTGTAGTAAGGTAAACACTTGTTGGAAACTGATCTGTATCCCAGCCTAACATAGGATCTCCAGTATTAGCATCGATAGAACCGAGTGCATCGGCAGCAACAGTAACCTCTAGTTCGTGCTGCATCTCATGACCAGCCAACGTAGCGTGATTGGTTTCAAGATTAAGTTTAAAATGATCTAAGAGATTATATTGTCGAAGGAAGTTCAAACATGCTGCCGCATCAGAGTCGTATTGATGTTTTGTTGGCTCCTTCGGTTTAGGCTCAATGTAGAATTGCCCTTTGAAGCCAATTTTCTTTTTATGATCGACTGCCATTTGCAAAAATGCACCAAGGTGATCAAGCTCACGTCCTATATCAGTGTTCCATAGTGTTGAATACCCTTCGCGACCACCCCAAAAAGTATAACCTTCACCACCAAGTTGGTGCGTTACTTCAATAGCTTTTTTTACCTGAGCTGCAGCGTAAGCAAATGCATCAGCATTACAACTTGTAGCAGCCCCATGCATATAACGTGGATTAGCAAAAAGACACGCGGTTCCCCATAGAAGCTTTATACCCGTACGCTCTTGCTCAGCTTTAAGAACCTTGGCAACCGAATCCAGATTCTTGTTTGATGCTGCCAAGGTCTTCCCCTCTGGGGCCACATCCCTATCATGGAACGCATAGTAGGGAGCTCCAAGTTTTTCCATAAACTCAAAAGCAACTTTTACCCGTTTTTGTGCATTCTTGACTGACTCACTGCCATCGTCCCAAGGGCGGAGTGCGGTACCAACACCAAACGGATCAGAGAGTGCATTGCGAAAAGTGTGCCAGTATACGACCGAGAACCTTAGATGGTCCTTCATAGTCTTACCTTCGACAATTTCATTTTCGTTGTACCATTTAAAAGCCAACGGATTTTTACTGTCCGGACCTTCGTACTGAATCTTTTTAATCTTCTGAAAATAGGCCATAATATTAACCTTTGTAAATTTGAGCCGCTTGATGCGGCGGGATTGCTAAAGGGAAAAACGGTAAAATACAATCCAAATCCGGCTTTTTGGCGTTGTCATTCACCAATCGCTTGGCTTTGACTGTCTGTATGCACTTTTTTCGACTGTACTTCAGTCTTCTTTCAATATGTATGATTGGCAACTTGGCCTATTCGGCCGAATCGGCCAAGAAGCCCAATTTTGTATTTATCGTATCCGAAGACAACTCTGTTCACTACTTACGCCTTTATGGCAACAAGCTTGGAATGACTCCAAATATAGAACAACTTGCCGAGAATGGCCTTACCTTTAACCACGCCTTTTCAGGTGCCCCAGTTTGCTCAGTTGCACGCACCACATTAGCCACGGCAATGCACGCACCACGGGTGGGATTCCAGTATCACCGAAAGTCCGCTCTAGCCGCTCTTCCACCAGAAGTAAAACCATGGTCACAGGTACTACGCGAAAACGGGTACTACACAACCAACAATGCAAAGACCGACTACAATTTCAAGGTAGACAGAAAACTAGCGTGGGACATGTCCTCCAATAAGGCTACATGGCGCAATCGACCGAACAAGGCCATGCCATTCTTTCACATGCAATCGTTCGCCGACTCACATGAGAGCCAGTTACATTTCCCTTTAAAACAGATGGAAACACCAACCAAAACATCACCAGATGATGTGGTATTGCAACCTTACTTTCCTGATACACCAATCATGCGCTACACCAAGGCACGTTACTATGATCGAATGGGAATCATCGACGGCCACGTCAAACGTATCGTGAGCCAACTTAAGGAGGATAATCTACTGGAAGACACTTTTGTTTTTTACTTTGGTGACCACGGTGGTGTGATGCCTCGCAGCAAAGGCTACGCGTATGAAAGTGGACTGCACATACCCCTCGTCGTGCGTATCCCAGAAAATTTTAAACACCTCGTCGATCATAAACGGGGCACCCGCACCGACGGATTCGTAAGCTTCATCGACTTCGGACCGACAGTTCTCAACCTTGCCAACATCGCACCACACAAGGAACTCGACGGAAAAGCATTTCTCGGAAAAAACGTATCAGCAAACGAACTGGCAAAACGCGATGAAGTCTTTGGCCATGCAGATCGATTCGACGAAAAATTTGACATGGTACGCACATACCGCAAGGGCAAGTGGAAATACATTCGCAACTATCAAGCCTACTACGCAGACGGCCTGCAAAACAACTATCGTTACCGACAGCTCGCCTATGACAACTGGCGTGATCTTTATCGAGTAGACCGGTTGAGTCCTGTGCAGCGACAGTTCTTCGAAAGGCGGCCAGTTGAACAGCTTTTCAATCTCGAAAACGACCCGCACGAGGTCAACAACCTCGCCGCCGATCCGGATCAGGTCAAGCGATTGGCCGAAATGCGGCAATTACTGAAAAAGAAGATAAAATCAATTAACGACCTGAGCTTTTATCCGGAGAACCGCATGGTCGCCGCCGCCCTGAACGACGGGGTGGCATTTGGGCAAAAACATGCAAAACAACTGAACCGTCTCTCCGATCTGGCAGACACTGCTTTGCAACCTTTTAATGAAGCACAACAAGAACTTGCTCAAGCACTGCAATCCAAAGGTGCACTGCGCCGTTACTGGGCACTTAAGGTCTGCTCCAACTTTGGCGACAAAGCCAAACCCCTTGCCAAGGCTGCCATGCCACTATTGAAAGACAAAAACCTGATGGTACGCGTACGGGCTGCAGAATTCCTCGGAGGCATCAAGGCTATCGATCCTATGCCGACACTCTACGGTGTCTTGAACAATGCCGAAACCGAACAGGCAATAATGATCGCTTTCAATACCATTGTATATCTACGCGACCAGATCGGTCACAAATACGATTCAACAAAGGTGAAGTTAAAATTCAACAAAGGCGAAGTTTACCGCCGCATTCAATACCTTGCTGGAACCGAACCAAATACAAACTATTAATTTTAAATCATGAAAACCAAAATTAAATTAGAAATAAGAATAGCCAGTCTTATGGCTGGCCTGTTGTTGTCTCCAAATTGGGTCGATGGCGCTGAATCAAATTGGCCAAACTGGCGAGGGGGAGACGAAAACGGATCAACCAATACAGGCACTTACATTGCTAAATTTGACAACGAAAAAAACGTAAAATGGAAAACCGAGCTACCAGCTAAAGGCTGTTCAACCCCGATAGTCTGGAAAGACCAGATCATCATTACCAGCCCGAATGACGGCAACGACACACTTATTTCATTCGACTGGAATGGTAAAAAACGATGGCAGACCACGGTAGGTAGCGAGCGTGCCGGTAAGCATCGCAACGGCTCCGGTAGCAACCCATCGGCAATCACCGACGGTAAGCTATTGTTCGCCTATTTCAAGAGCGGCAACCTCGCTGGCTTTACACTAGACGGAAAATTGCTTTGGAAAACCAATCTTCAAGAAAGATTCGCACGAGACACACTATATTGGGACATCGGCACTTCACCGGTGTTAACAGCGAAACATGTCGTGCTCGCCGTAATGCACTCCGGTGAGTCATATCTAGCAGCATTCCATAAGAGTACTGGAGAACTGGCCTGGAAAGAATCTCGCAACTACAAGACCCCCGTAGAGTGTGATCACAGCTATGCCACACCTCATGTCATACAGTATCAGGGCATCGAAGCGATCGTGGTCTGGGGAGCGGAACGTTTGACAATCCACAACGCCTCCAACGGCAAACTGTTTTGGACTTGCGAAGGATTCAATCCCGACAAACGCGGTAACTGGGTGCAGGTGGCCTCATCAGTACTCGACGGAAACATTGCAATTGTGCCTTATGGCCGTGGTAAACATATCGCCGGAATCGAGTTAAGTGGAGATGGCAATGTTACCCAATCCAACCGTAAATGGACACTCACCGGTACCGGGTCATTCGTACCCACACCTGCCGTACAAGATGGCAAGGTCTACGTAGTTGGTGACCGTGGACAAGTTACCTGTCTAGACTCCAAAACTGGCAAGAAACTTTGGGAAGGACAGTTCCCTAAACACCGTGCCAGCTACTACGCCTCAC
>MDTE01084907.1_pt1 | contig 22117 bp, 23 predicted proteins | sample 811231 | NCBI WGS metagenome assembly MDTE01 (sample SAMN05326651, study PRJNA326480) | marine metagenome | isolation source: seawater | place: Indian Ocean: Red Sea | collected 2010 | reverse complement strand
TCTTGGTTGGATCGAAGATCAAGTTGGATCAGAAAAAAATGTTAGAACCTGTATTTTGGGTTTATTAATTCTTACTTCAATCTTATTTTTTTCTCAAAGCAAGTTATTTTTTTGGATGTTGTCTCTGGGAATTGGTTTTTTTGTGGGACCTATTCAAGCTTCAAGTAGAAGTGTGATGGTAAAAAGAATAAAATCTAATGATCAAGTTTCAGCATTTTGCATTTTTTCAATGTTTGGAAACATTAGTGCTATACTCGGCCCTTTTTTGGTAAGTTTGGTAATTGAAATTACGGATTCCATTAGATTAGGTGTTTTGATAATCCCAATCTTCTTCTTAATTTCCTTGATTCCCTTTTTTCTAAGAAAAATTAATGTTTGAAATGCCTGAAACCTGTAAAGGCCATAGGTATTTTATATTTCTCTGATTCTTTAATCACAATTTCATCATTATTAGACCCTCCGGGTTGGATTATTCCAGAAATATTGTTTTCTGAAGAAAGTTTTACTATATCTGGAAATGGAAAAAATCCATCAGATGCAAGGACGGGCTTAACTTTTTTGAAATTAATTTTCATTCTTTTCATTGCTTGTCTAGCTGAATCAAGTCTATTAGTCTGACCTACTCCTATCCCCACAGTTTGGAGATTATTAGATAAAACTATGGCATTAGAATTTAAAAATTTACATACAATAAATGCAAAAATCATATCATTAATTTGTTTTTCTTTTGACTTTTTATTTGTTTTAAAAATAAGATCTTTCTTTGTTATTGTTTTTAAATCTTTTTCCTGAACTAATAAAAAGTTTCTAGTTGATTTGTAGTGATGTCTGAATTCAGATTTTGATGAATTGTACCTAACAAGAATAAGGTTTTTTTTCATTTCGAGGATTGAAAGAGCCTTGGAAGAAAATGCAGGGGCAACTACTACCTCAGTAAATTTCTTGTTAATGAGTTTTGCAGTTTTTTCTTTTAAAATTTCATTGAAAGCAACTATCCCTCCAAATGCACTTATGGGGTCACATTCAAAGGCTTTTTCATAGGCATTAACTTGTGATTTGCCAATTGCAACACCGCAGGGATTCCCGTGCTTTAGTATAACACAGGATGATTTGGGAAGTTGTTCTGCTAACTCCATTGCAATTTCCAAATCATTTATATTGTTAAATGATAAATCTTTACCGGAAATCTGAGTGACTGAATTTTTACCTAATTCGTATAACTCACCTTTTTGATGAGGGTTTTCCCCGTATCTTAAATTAGAAATTTTTTTTAAAGGTAATGCAGAATTATTAATTGATGAATCCATTTGATTGTTAGAAAACCATTTAGCCACCAAACTTTCATAATACGCCGTTCTTTGGAATGCCAATTTTGCTAATTTTTTTCTAAAGATTTTTTTAGTTGAATTATTATTATTTTCAGCCTCTTTTATAAATTCTGTATAATCATCAGGCGAAGAAAGAACATTTACATTTTCAAAGTTTTTTGCTGCAGCTCTGATTAATGATGGTCCTCCAATGTCTATATTCTCAATACATTTATTTGCAGATGATTTAGGATTTGATGAAATTTTTTCAAAAGGATACAAATTTACAACAACTAAATCCAAGGGTGAAATCTTGAGTGTTTCAAGTTGTTTAATGTGATTTGGATCGTTTCTTTTTGCTAGAATCCCTCCATGAATTAATGGGTGAAGAGTTTTAACTCTCCCATCCAATATTTCTTGAAAATTTGTATATTCAGAAATTTCTTGAACTAAAAGTTTTGAATTCAAGTTTTTCAAAAATTTATAAGTTCCACCACTACTAAGTACCGATATGTTATGTTTTACAAAATATTTTACCAGTTTAGTAAGATTATTTTTGTTAGATACGGAAACTAATGCTCTTTTAATTACTAAATTACTCATTAATTATGTTTTTGTACTCAGGCAATAATTTTTTAAATAAAGTTAATGTTTTTTCATGATTATTTTTTTGTATTTGTACTATTAAATTATTATAACTCGATGTATCTACTTCATAAAGCTTATTTGTGGTTGATAAGATTCCAGATATTTTAGTTTTTTGAACAGATTCCTTTTTAAAAAACAAATCTTCATTTAACTTTTCACCTTTCCTCAATCCTGTATACTTGATTTTTATATCTTTTTCATTTTTCCCAGATAACAAAATCATTCTTTTTGCTAATTCACTTATCATAACTGAATCACCCATTTCTAATATGAAGATTTCCCCGTTTTCTCTTGTAATCAATTGTGATGATATAAGAACTAGTTCAACCGCCTCCCTTATAGTCATGAAGTATCTTGTAACTTTAGGGTGAGTGATTGTTATAGGTCCTCCTTCTTTAATTTGTTTTTCAAATAATGGTTCTACGGAACCGGTAGAACCAAGAACATTGCCAAACCTAACAATTGAAAAAATTGTAGTCTTGGATCCATAAGAAATCTTTTGTATATATTTCTCACATAACCTCTTCGTAGCTCCCATAATATTTGAAGGGTTTACGGCTTTATCTGTAGAAATAAAAACCATTTTTTTTATTTTGTGAATCTTGCATAATTCACATAGTTTAACTGTTGAAAGAAAGTTGGTTTTTAAACCTTCCATTGGTTCTTCTTCCACAAAAGTAATGTGTTTGAGTGCAGCAGCATGGAAAATAATGTCTGGCTTATATTTTTTTAACAAATACTCCATTTTTTCATAATCCCTTATGTCAGTTATTGAGAAAATACAATTGACAGAAAGTTCTGATGAAATTTTATATAAAGCAAATTCATTTTCTTCGACCAAAATAATTTTAGATGGACGAAGACGATTAAGTTGTCTACATAATTCGCTTCCAATGCTTCCTCCTGCACCAGTAACTAATATGGTTTTATCTGAGATTTCTTGAAGAATTTCTGTACTATATACTTTTTGTTTTCTCCCTAGAATATCTTCCATTGCTATTGGAGTAGTTAAAAATTTTTCATCAGGAGTATTTGAAACATTAGACATTTTTGGAAGAATTCCAATTACCAAACCATTTTTTTGAGAAATAATATACAAATCTTCTATAAGTTTAGGACTTAGGGTGTTGTCGGCTATTATTATTCGCTGGGGTGTTTTTTTAGTTATATTTTCTGAGTTTCTTTTTAGATATTCATCAAAATAATCTAATTTATTTGTACTGCCAATAATTGAGATGTTGTGAATTCTTCTACCAATGTTAGAATCATTGGTTCCTAAAATTGCTTCGACAGAATATGGGGATCTTTTCTCTATTTTAGTTAATCGAATAAAATTTTCTGAAACATTGTTGTCACCAACAACAATAACAGGAACTTTGGTTACATCAGTTCTAGAAAGATTATCTTTCAGAATCCTATAAAAAATTCTTGGACCAGTAACACCAAAAAGTGAAATTATGAAAATCAGGATTGGGAAAGACCTTGGAACTTCTGAGAGTCTGAATATTAAGAATAGCAAAAAAATTATGACAAGAGTTGAGATGAAGATGCTTTTGAGAATTGAGATAATTTCGTGCATTGAAGCATATCTCCAAATCCCGTGATATAGGCCAAAATAGCTAAGAATGATTATGTTAAGTACTGCATATAATATGGAAAATGGCCAAAGATTTGAGATCAAAAAGATTGAATCAAAACCTAATCTCATCCATAGTGCAAAAAAGAATGACAAGGAAAAGATGGTAAAATCAAAAAGGATTGTAAAAGTAATTTTTTTATTCATTTTTTTACCTGAAAATGTAAAAGAACTAAGAATCCAAAAGATAATAAAATTGCCAAAAAAAGGCAAGAAAGTGGGTACTTAATTGAAATCGTAGAAAGTAATAAAAGAAAGAAAAATAAAACGATTATTTTGTTTAGTAATTGCCTATGAGTTTGTCCAGACCTAAGAGCTTTTTGAAAAAAATGGTCGCTATGTGCCTCAAAAACATTTCTTCGCTTTATAATACGATTGATTAAAGTTATGGATGCATCCATTAAATGATACATAGTAATAATTAATAATGGAACAATTGGACCCCCTTGTAACAATGAAGTGATGATAATAAATCCTGCAATGTATCCCATTGGGATGGACCCAACATCTCCAAGAAAAATTTTTGCCGTTGGTTTGTTGAAATTATAAAAAGCTAAAAATGCCGCTAGAATTATAATACTCAATGACTGAAAGTTTTCACTCAAATATCCCAGCAATGATAAGATATTAGTCACAAATGTTAAAAAAATAACTTGAACTGATGTAATGCCATCCATCCCATCCATAAAATTAAAAAGATTTATCACCCATAACCAAAAAAAGATTAGAAGGAAAGTAATAATATAAAAATCAATTGTAGGACCAAGTGCTAATATTTTAAAAAGTTCAAAGTTTTGAGAATAGATAAAGATTTCATCTTTAAAAGAAAACAAAGATAAGCCAACACAAAAAAAATGTATCATTAATCTAATCGTAGAAGGCAATCCTTTCAAATCGTCAATGAAAGAAACAATCATCAGAGTAGAACAGCTAATGAAAAAAACCAACCATTGTGTGGTTATAATTTCATTTACTAAAAAAACTAGTATACTTGAAAAAATTATGGATGGAATTATTATGATTCCAGCCCCAGTTGGAGTTGGAACTCTATGGTTACTTCTTTCAGTGGGCTTATCAATTAAGGAAGTTTTTCTAAATAAAACAATTATTTTTTTTAATGAGAAGGCACAAAAAAAATATAATATCAGGGGTATAAAAAAAACGCTCATATTCTAAAAAGAGTCAAAAAAATTATGAAAGAAAAAAAAATTGCTGTTCTTGGTCTGGGTTATGTTGGGCTTCCTCTGGCATTAGAATTATCATTTCATTTTAATGTGATAGGGTTTGATATCAATTCTACCAGAATACGTCAACTTAAGAAAGGTATTGATTTAACTCTTGAAGTTGACAAGTCAAGCTTGAGAAATCAACAAGGAAAAAAATTATCTTTTACAAATAATGTTGGGGATATTAGAGAATGTAATTTTTTTATTGCTACTGTGCCCACCCCAATAGATAAAAAGAAAAAACCAGATTTTTCATATTTATTAAATGTTTGTGAAATACTTGGACCAATTTTAAAAAAAAATGACATAGTTATTTTTGAAAGTACTGTTTATCCAGGGGCTACCGAGGACATTTGTGGGCCTCGTTTGGAGAAAAGCTCAAAAAATTTAAAAGTAGGGAAGGATTTTTTCTTGGGATACTCTCCAGAGAGGGTGAATCCTGGGGATAAAATTCATACTATAGATAAAATCAATAAAGTGATTTCTGGACAGAACCTTAAGGTTGAAAATGACCTCAAAGAAATTTATTCAAAATTAACTAAAGGGAAAGTTTTTATTGCCAAAAACATTAAAGTAGCTGAAGCTTCTAAGGTCATAGAAAACGCTCAGAGAGATATCAATATTGCATTCATAAATGAAGTAGCAAAAATTTGTGCCAAAATGAATATAAGTACATATGATGTTCTTGATGCCTCATTAACTAAATGGAATTTTCTTAATTTTGAGCCTGGTCTTGTGGGAGGGCATTGTATAGGGGTTGATCCTTATTATCTTGCTGATAAGGCAAAAAAAATAAAAATTAACCCTGAAGTTGTTCTATCTGGAAGAAATACTAATGATAGAATGGTAGATTTCATCGGAAAAGAGATTGCTAAAAAATTAAAAAAAAAATCAAGAATTCTTTTTTTAGGAATTACTTTTAAAGAAAATGTGCCTGATCTAAGAAATTCTAAAAGTATATCTTTGATGAATTATTTGAAAGAAAAAAATCATAACATAATTTTTTATGATCCATATATTTCAAATTTAAAAAACTACAAGTTCAAAGAGATTGAAAAAATGAAAAAGAATTTTTTTGATGCCATAGTTTTGTCTGTTCCTCATAATATCGTTATAGATAGATTTAAACCTGACATTATTCCTCTTTTGAAAGAAAAAGGGTTTTTTTTTGATATTAAAGGTAAGTTTAGAAAAGATGGATTTTTAAATTATTGGTCTCTTTAGATTTTATTTTATCAGTCTAAAAAGCCATTTTATTTTCTTTTCGGGAATTATTTTTTGAGAAATAAGTATATGGTTATTTTTTTGTTTTTTTTTATTTCCAAAATAAATTCCTTCTTTTATTTCAATTCTTGGCTCAGAGCAAATAAATTCCCATCCAAGATTGTTTTTTAATTTTAAAACTACCTTTTTTTTACTTGTTGTAACATTTAGTTTAATGTCAGGATGAATATGAAATCTTAAATTTATTTTTTTTGGAAGTTTACCATAAGATTTTTTTGGCTGAGAGAAGTAATCTTGGCCTCTTATAACCAATCCTTCAGTATCTATGTGTATTTTTCTATTATGGATTATGCCAAATAAGTCTTTATAACCAGAGTGAGCTGAGTTAATCCAAAAACTATTTTTTTCTTCAAGTCTCTCTGACCAAACCTTTGCAATTCTTGTTGTGGTATTTCTATCAAAAAAAATATCTGATGAATTTATGTTATCAATATTCACTGTGCTATGGGCTGCTGTTGACCTCATCGCTTCCCCTAGCTCTTTATTATAAATAAATGGCGACCCAGAGTTCACAACTATCTTTTCATTGATATGAGAAAATTCAAATGATAAGGATCCAGCATGAGTTTTTTCCATTGTTGGACTTCCGCAGTCCATAATGAAAATCAATCTATTCTCAGAAATTTTTTCAAAAAAAGATGATTTTAATGATTGAGGTGTTTTAGTCTTAGAATTTGATCTTTTAATAACTTCATTTAATTCAACCTCTTTTATGAAATCATATTTATTAAATATAGAGAGTTCTGTGCTAGAAATTTTAAAAAACTTTAATGCGGCACACATTTTAACTATTTTTTCATTTAGCTCATAAGGTATTTTGTTTTTTGAAATTCCAAGAAAACTTTTAATGTCTAACAAGGATTTTAAAAAAAAAAAATGCTCGCTTGGTGAGCGGAGATAATGCATTCCGTCATCTAAAACATCAGTTTTAAGAATTTTTCTTAACAAGATTATTCCAAAGTCAAATTTATTTCTTAAATTTTTAAAGCATAATGATGAAATAATTATAGATTTTACAATATATATTCTGGTTGATGAATCTGTTTCTCTGTTATGGATATTAATAAGGTGATTTGATTGTTTGTTTAATGTTTTTGAAAATTCTCTTTGAAAATCATCATCAGCTGTGTTGTAAAAGAATGAGAGATTGTTTAACAGGAAGCAAATTCTTTTTGACAAAATATCAACTTTCCAGCTAAAAGAATCCCATTTACGAAATTTTTTTAACCACTCTTTAATATTTTTCCTAAGAAAGATTCTAGCCTTATTTGTTCCAACTGCTCTTACATCTCTTACCCATTCAAAACTATGAAGTTGTTCATTCCAGAATTTAGTGGCATTGTTTTTTTCCCATATATGATCTTTAAATTTTACTAACTCACCATTGAAGTTTAAAAATCCTTCAACAATTTTTTTCCCATTTTCAGAATCTCCTGTCCAAAGGTTCTCTGGAAAGAAAAGAATTTCTCCTGAAGATTTTTTTTCTAAGAGAAAATTGTATACCGGATTTTTATATTGAAGTAGGATTTTTAATTTTTTTAAAATTTGATTCATTATCTAAAATTATAATTTATTTCTTTTTAAGCAGGTAATAAAAAAACCATCAATTCCACCATTATGACTTGTAAGAAAAGGCAAAGTTAAAAAACCTTTGTTATTTAATATTTTTCCATACTTTTTTAATTCTCCAAATACATCTTCAAATGAAAAAGATTTTTGATCAATTAAGAACTTTTGGATCTGATTTTTCCCTTCCTCAGATAGTATTGAGCAAACAGAATAAATTATATAACCACCCTTCTTAATTAAGGTGGAAGCTTTTTTTAACATTAATCTTTGTTTTTCAACAAGTGATTGAATATCCTTATTCCTTAACAAGATCTCTGGTTTTTTTTGCATTAAACCTGATGCAGAGCAAGGTGCATCAATTAATATACAATCAAATAAATCATTGGTTTTGTATTTAAAAAAATCTTGATTAATTAGTTTGGTTTTTAAATCAAGTCTATTTAGGTTTTGTTCCATTTTATTTATTCTTCTTTTTGATATTTCAATTGAAGTAACATTATAACCTGAATCTAATAATTGAAAGGTTTTCCCCCCCGGGGCAGCTCCAACATCCAAAATCGAGACTTTTGACTTCTCAAATTTTTCAAAAACTTTATCTATTATTGTTGCAGGAAAAGTTGCTGACAACCCTTGAACCCACCACGAGCCTTCCTTGAAGTATGGAAGGCTCTCAATATTGCTGGATTCTTGAATTCTAATTAAATTATTGAAAATTTTTTTTCCATTTAAAGTTTTTTCCCAATCTCTCGATTGAAATTCTTTTGATTTAATCCTTATGTCTATGAGTGGTTCTTTTGCAATTTCCAAAGCTATTTGGTCGAGATTTTTATGACCAAAAACATCTAAAATATCTTTTTTTACCCAATTGGGTATATTTAAATGATTAGGTGTCTGAGATAATACATCTTTTTTATTTCTACAAACATTCCTTAGAATTGCATTGACAAATTTTTGTGATCCATATTTTTTTGAAATTTCAACCGCAATATTCACTGTTGAATAATCAGGAATATCAAGGAAAAGAATCTGAGAAATTGAAATTCTTAATAAATTTCTCAAAAATGAATCATTTTTAAAGGGTTTTTTTGCTAACTTAGATATAATTGAATCAATTTGACCATTTCTTCTTAAAGTATTTAGTAAAATAAGTAGTACAAATGATTTATCTCTTTGTTCAAGATTCAGAAAGTTCTTTTCCAACAAAACACTATTTTCCAAACTATTACCTTGATAGATTTTAGAAAGTAATTTAGTTGAGATTTCTCTTGTATTTGACAATAATTTATGGTTTTTAATTTAAATAAGTTACTACAATGACTAATATTTTAAAATCAAAAAAAACTAAAGAGAAAATTTCTAAAAAAAAAATAAAGGAAATTGGAGGTCCTAGTGGTCCCGAACCAACAAGGTATGGTGACTGGGAAAAGAAGGGGATTTGTTACGACTTTTAGTAAATTAGGATCTGTTTTGAATTAATTCGTTTACAACATCTGGCTCATTTAATGTAGAAGTATCTCCTATGCTTTCTTCTTCTCTGCATGCCACTTTTCTTAGAATTCTTCTCATAATTTTACCAGATCGAGTTTTTGGCAAATTTGGAGCCCATTGAATTATATCAGGAGAAGCTATTGGTCCGATCACTTGCCTTACCCATAAAACTAACTCTTTTCTGAGTTCCTCTGAATATTCCTCTCCAGTCATTAATGTTACATATGCATAAATTCCTTGTCCTTTTATTTCGTGAGGATAACCAACAACAGCAGCCTCAGATACTTTCTGATGAAGTACTAGTGCACTTTCCACTTCTGCGGTTCCAAGCCTGTGGCCGGATACATTAATGACATCATCTACACGGCCAGTAATCCAATAAAAACCATCTTTATCTCTTTTACACCCATCACCAGTGAAATACTTCCCCTTGAATGATTTAAAATAAGTTTCCACAAACCTTTTATGATCTCTATAAACAGTCCTCATCATTCCTGGCCATGATGACTTAATGCATAGGTTACCTTCACATTCTCCGTGTAATTCATTTCCATCATTATCAACAATTAAGGGTTCTACTCCAAAGAAAGGGAGGGTTGCTGAGCCAGGCTTGAGTGGTGTTGTTCCTGCAATTGGTGAAATCAATGCACCTCCAGTTTCAGTTTGCCACCAAGTATCAATTACTGGACACCTTCCTTCACCAACAATATCATAGTACCATTTCCAGGCTTCTGGATTAATTGGTTCCCCAACACTCCCAAGGATTCTAAGTGAGGATCGGTCTGTTTTTTTTACAAACTCTTCACCCAAACCCATCAAAGCTCTTATTGCTGTTGGAGCAGTATAAAAAATACTAACCTTGAATTTATCGACAATTTCCCAGAATCTAGAGGCGGTTGGATATGTTGGTATTCCCTCAAACATCAATGTTGTGGCACCATTACATAGCGGTCCATAAACAATGTAAGAGTGGCCAGTTACCCAACCAACATCAGCAGTACACCAATAAATATCATCTTTTTGAAGGTTAAAAATAATTTTGTGGCTCAAGGATGTGTGCAAAAGATAGCCAGCTGTGGAATGTAAAACTCCTTTTGGTTTTCCAGTGGATCCTGATGTGTAGAGTATGAAAAGAGGGTCTTCAGAATTTTGTTCAGAAACATCACAAAATTCTGATTGTTGAGATATTAAATTCTCGTACCATACATCAGTTTTTTTGTTAAAAAAATCAATAGAACTTGTCCTTTTTACTACAATAATTTTTTTTAAATTATTGTATCCTTTTATCGCCTCTTTTACATTTGATAAAAGTGGTATTTTTTTACCTCCTCTAATTCCTTCGTTGGCAGTAATTATGAAAGATGAGCTACAGTCTTCAATTCTATTTCTTAGAGATTCAGGTGCAAAACCACCAAAAACAACAGAATGAATAGCTCCCAACCTAGCACAAGCTAACATTGCAACGGCTGCTTCAGGGACCATAGGCATATAAATTGTTACTCTTTCGCCCTTTTTAACACCTAATGACTTTAAACCATTTGCAAATTTACAAACTTCTAAATGTAGTTGCTTATATGTAATTTTTTTGCTTAACTTTGGGTCATCAGATTCCCAAATTATTGCTATCTTTTCTCCATTTTTTTCTAAGTGCCTATCTAAACAATTATATGAAGCATTTAAAGTTCCATCAGCAAACCAGTTGATTTTTACATTCTCTCCAAAAACACTATCTTTTACTTTTGTAAATTTTTTTATCCAGGATATTGAGCTTGCTTTTTCCTTCCAGAAATTGTCAGGATTTGAAATAGACCTTTCATATTCTTTTTTGTAATCATTAAAATCTAAGTATGGTGAATCTAACTTTTTTTCGATTAGTTCCATTATTCCCTCGCAGATGAAAATATAGCAGTTTATTATTCAAATTCATTAAAAAACTAAAAAACTCTTTTGAATTTTTCAATGGTTATTGATTTAAACAAACCAACTTGTGAATATGGGTCGTGCCTCAGGAATTTCCTTAAATTCTTTAAATTGTCAAAGTCTAGGATCAATAAACTTCCTTTGGGAAGGTTGTTTTTATTTAAGATCGGACCAGCCAACAAAAGTTTTTTACCCAAAGATTTTAGATGCTTCAAGTGAGATTTTCTATTTTCAAGTCTTTTATTTAAAGAATTTTTCCTATCCAAGCAAATTACAATATATTCTGTCATCTTTCGAATTGAAGAGGTCGAGACAATAAACCATGTATTATTGTATCAAACTCATATCCTCTAATTATTTTTCTTACTGAGTTACAAATTGGAAGTTCTACATTATGGATTCTTCCAAGATCACAAATGCTTTCGCAAGATTCCATTCCTTCTAAAACTTGATTTGAGGCATTAGTTTTTTTTTTTTTTGCAAGATTATAACCTAGTCTAGTATTTCGAGATTTCAAAGAAGAACATGTTAAAATTAAATCCCCAATTCCAGAAAGGCCGTAGAAAGTATTTTTTAATGCTCCCATTTTTAAACCCAACTCGACAATTTCAGCCAACCCTCTGGTAATTATAGATGCTTTTGCATTATTTCCTAACTTTTTACCAATTATGAAACCACAAGCTATTGCAATTATATTTTTCATAGCCCCACCAATTTGAGTACCTACAATATCAGTATTAAAATATGTCCTAAATTTATCTTGTAAAATTATGTTTGAAATCAATTCAACAAGTTTTTCATTTTTTGATGACAAAACTGATGCAGTGGGTAAGCCTCTGATAACTTCTGAGGAAAAATTAGGTCCAGAAAGAACAGCAAATTCATTTTCGGGAAAAAATTCTTCAATTACCTGACTTACCAGTTTATTAGTTTTTTTTTCTACACCTTTGCAACAAATAACAAATTTTGAATTCAATTTTGTTGATTTTGATTTTAATATTTCTAAATTTTGTCTAACTGTTTGAGATGGATTTGCAAGAAAAATTAAATCACAGTTAGTCAAATCCGAGAAACTTTTAGTTATTGAAATTTGGTCATTTTCATGAAAAATTTTCTGAGCCTTTTTAATGTCTCTGGCTTTAACTAATATATTAACATTTGTTAAAATCTTTGACAGGGCATAAGACCATTTTCCGGAACCAATTATACTTACTTTTAACATAGTGTCTGAAGATCCCATTTTGGCTTTGGTGGAAGATTTAAAGAATCACCAATTTCTCCATTCTCAAGTTTTTCTATTCCAGCCCAAGCAATCATTGTTGCATTGTCAACACATAAACTTGATTCGGGGACTATGAATTCAACCATCATTTTCTTACACAAGGTTTTTAAGTTTGATCTAATAAATTTATTAGATGCAACTCCACCTGAGAAGACCAGAGTACCAGCCCCATAATTTTTCTTAAAAAAATTTATTGCTCTTTCAGTTTTTGCTAACAAACATTCAGTCACACTATTTTGAAATTCGTTAGCTAAATCATTTTTAAGATTTTTTGAAATTCCATTTTCTATGGTTTTCCTTACTGATGTTTTTAACCCAGAGAATGAAAAATCACAGTTTCTTTCATTGATTAAAGGTCTTGGAAGTTTAAAAAAATCATTCTTTTTACTTTTTAAAGCAAGCTTTTCAATTATAGGGCCACCTGGGTAATCAAACCCCATAATTTTTGCTGTCTTATCAAATGCCTCTCCAAGAGCATCGTCTAGTGTTTCACCTAAAAGTTTAAACTTATTAAAATTTAGAGCAACTAAAAGTTGAGTATGGCCACCGGAGACAAGAAGACACAAAAAAGGGAATGCTATATTTTTTTTCATTCTTGAGACTAAGATATGCCCTTGAAGATGATTAATTGATAAAAAGGGTTTGTTTTCTGATAATGCCAGGGTTTTTGCATAGTTTGAACCTACTAAAAGTCCCCCCAACAATCCTGGACCCATAGTCGCTGCGAATCCATCTATTTCATTTAAAGATATGTTAGAATCACTAATGGTTTGTTTCACTAATTTATGTATAATTTTACTATGTTCTCTTGATGCTAATTCTGGTACTACCCCCCCAAATATTTTATGCTTGTTTATTTGAGAAAATGTATTTTCAGACAGAACTCTTCCAGAATTCTCATATTTTTTTTTTTCAATTAACGCCACTGATGTTTCGTCACAACTTGTTTCAATTCCTAATACAATCATAATTTTTATTCATTAGAATATTTAAAATATTTATTCTATGCTAGTTAGATATAAATAGAAATGATTTCTAATTTTAATAAAATAGTTGTTGGTTCAAGAACAAGTAATCTTGCAAGAAAACAAGTAGATATTTTCTTAATTTCTCTAAAAAAAGTATTTGGCAGGGAGGTTTTTGAAAAAGTTGAAAGAAAATTTTTTAAAACTTCGGGAGATAATTATTTGGAAAAAAACATTCCGGATTTTGGTTACAAGGGAATGTTCACAAAGGAAATAGATCAAGCCCAAGTTCGCAAAGAAGTAGATGTAGCAGTTCATTCTTTGAAAGATTTACCGACTGAGTTGCCAAAAGAATTAGAAATTGCTGCAGTTTTAAAAAGAGAAAGTTCGAACGATGTTGTGTTTTCAGAAAAAGGATTAAAAATAAATGAAATAAAACCAGGTTCGGTCATTGGAACTTCTTCAATTAGAAGATTAATTCAAATTAAAAAATATAGACCAGAATTAAAAGTAAAAGAAATAAGGGGAAACATTGAAACAAGAATAAAAAAAGTTTTACTAGGAGATTTTGATGCAATCATACTTGCTGAAGCTGGTTTGAGGAGATTAAATATTTTTCGACAATACCAAAGGATCGAAAAAAAAACCATTGTTCCTGCAGCCAGCCAAGGAGCAATCGGTTTAGTTGTTAATAAGACAGGGAAAATTGGAAAATTAATAAAAAAAATTAATCATTCTAAAAGTTTTCTAGAAGTTGATTGTGAGAGATCCTTTCTAAATGCCTTGAATGGCTCATGCAAAACTCCAATTGGAGCTAACGCAAAATTAATAGAAAACAATGATAAAAGAATTTTTTTCCGATATATGGTTTCATCACTTGATGGAAAAAAATTTACGAAAGGTTCTAAATATTTTGATCTATCTTGCTGCAAGGAAAAAATTTTTGAGTTTGGAAAAAAAATAAAAAAAAATATTTTGTGAGTGCAAATGAAAATTCTTTTAACTAGACCTTTGGAAGATTCTATCTTGACATCTAAAATTTTAAGTGAAGAGTCGATTGAATCTATCATCTCTCCATTGATTGAAATAAAGAAGGAGGAGGTTGATTTTGATACTTCGTCAATTGATGTTTTAGTTTTTACTAGTAAAAATGGGGTAAGATACTTTGATTTCGAAAAAAAAAAATTTAAAGACAATGTTTTGGTATTTTCAGTTGGAACTGAAACAAAAAAAATTATTCAAGAAAAAAAAAAATAGAGGTTATAAATGTTGATGGTAACTTATCAAAGTTAAAATTAGAGACTGTTAAATTACTAAATAAAAAAATGAAGATACTTCACCCAACCTCTACTGATGAAAATCTAGAACTTCGAGATTATTTTTTGAAATTTAAATGTAAATATATTGCGCTGAAATGTTATAGTTCAAAAATGGTTAATGTCTATCAGAATGTTTTTGAAAAATTCATAAAATCTTATGACAACGGAATTGTTTCACTTTATTCTAGTTTAACTGCAAAATCTTTTGTAAGAGAAATTATGAAACTCAAACTACAAAGTTTTTGCAAAAATAAGAAATTTGTAGTGATTAGCTCAAAGGTAAAAAAAGAACTAGAAGTATTATCCTTAAGTGAGATCTTTACAGCAAAAAAACCTAATGAAAACAATATGATTAATTTAATAAAAAAACTACTTTTAGAGGTGAATTGATTGATTGAGAAGGAAAAAGAGTCTCCTAAAAAAGGAGATTTTATTGACTTAGAGAAGTCAGATTTTAAGAAGAAAAATAATTTTCTTAGTAAGTTTTTTGTTTTTTTATTTTTTGGAATTTTTTTCATAACATTAGGTTTTTTTTTAGGAAATTTTTTAGAAAAATCTGAAATTGTTGGAAGTGATTCTTATGTTGAAAGTTTAATACAGTTTAATAATGATGAAGACAAAGAAAAGAAAGAACAACCTTTCATACAAGTTGAAAAAATAAATGATCTTTTTGAGGAATCAAATTTAATTATTAAAGATTCACAAAAGGAAATTGAAAAATTAAAAATAAGATTTACTGAAATTGAACAAACTTTACTAAAGATAAATCAATTTTCATCAACTAATATTTATGATCAAGATACAAGAAAATATTCAATTTTGCTGAATTTTCTTGTTTTAAAAAAAAAATTTTATAACAGAGAAGAGTTTGAGGATGAATTAAATAGAATATCCTTAATGTTCATAAATAATAAAAAAATCAATGATTTAATTTCCTTTTTTCGGACACTAGATATCAAAAACTTAAAAAAAAAAAATGATTTACTAGTTCATTTAAATGAAGAAATTAATTTTTTTGAGGAGGATTTTGAAAATTTTTTTTTTAGATTAGAAAGAGAAGTAAATTTAATGAATAAAAATGTCTTTGAATCTAGAGAAACTTTTATTAATTATTTGAAAGAAATATTCAATTCAACATTTAAAGTAACAAAATTTGAAGATAATACTTTAAATCTTAATGATAACATTAATAACGAGTCATTTAGAAAAATTTTATTATTGTCTAAAGAGTATTTGTTAATTGGTGATCTAAGAAAATCAATACAAACTCTTAGAACATCAAAATTAGAATTAGATTCAGATTTCAGGGAATTATTAGATGAATCGGAGTTAATTCTTAATTCAAATGAAAAATTAGAAAATTTAGAAACAGAAATTTACAGAGCTATAGGCAACGATTTTGATTAAAATAATAAAACTTTTTTTAGTAGTTTTTACAATCTCCTTCTCAATTGTTTGGCTGGCTGATAATCCCGGAACAGTTAAGATATTTTGGAAAGAATATCTAATTCAAACAAATTTGCTAGGAATAGCATTTGTTATTTTCATCTTCATATTTTCTTTGTTTCTAATTTATATCCTATTCCAAAAAATTAAAGCTATTCCAGAAAGCTATAGAATTTCCAGGCAAGGAAAGTTCTTGAAATTAGGTAATGATACATTGGATGAAATGGCAGTGAATCTATTTATTGGTGATTCAGTTAGTCTTGAAAAAAATGCAAGAAAAATAAAGAAATATTTTAGAAATGAACTTTTTTCCACTTTCATGCTTTTCAATACTTCTTTAATTAAGAATGACATTAATGAAGCTAAAAAATATCTTAGAATACTAAAACTTATACCTAAGGCTGAATATATTTCAAAAAGAGCTTCGGTGCTAATTTATTTAAAAGAAAAAAAAATTGAAGAAGCTACAGAATTACTTAAGGATTATGTTGTTGATTATCCATCTGATGCATGGTTTGCAGAAAAGCTAGCAATAATTTATTCCAAAATGAGTGAATGGAGCCAAGCGTATAGTTTAATTGAGAATATAAAACCAAACAAAAATCAAAGATTAAAAAATCTACTCGCAAATTTAAAAATTTTGTCAGGTAAAAATGCTTTAGAAGCTCTAAGAATTTCTAACAATTCATATTTTGTTATCACTGAATCATTAAAAAAATACATTTTAGATGAGGAGTTGAAAAAAGCGAGCGTTCTGATTGAAAAAAATTGGATTAATCTAAATTGCTTGCAAGTAGTTGAATTGTTTATGACTTTCAAAATTAAAGGTGAGAGCGATTCTCTTAATAGGTTTAAATTAGTTGCAAAAGCTATAAAAAAGGGACGTTTTTTATCTAGTGAAACAAACTTGGCTTTGGCTCACGCTGCATTTGAAGCTGGAATGTGGGGAGAAAGTCAAGTTTTTTTAGATCAAATTAAACCTGAGGAATGGGATATTAGAGTTTCAGAACTTTACAATAATATCTCAAAGAAAAGTGTTAAGATTAAAATTCCACTAAATACAAAATCAATAAAAAATGAACCTAAATGGTTCTGTAAATTCTGCAAAGCCAAGTATGATAACTGGCAATTCATATGTAAAGAGTGTGGGGAGGTCAATGAAATTGTTTGGCCTAAAAGTTCGGAAAACCAAAAAAAACAAGGAAATTTCAAGAATCTCTTACAAAATTCTTTTAGCCATTTTCCACAAATGAAGTGAAAAGATTGAAAGATAAGGAGAAAATTTTTTTCTAAAATCTATTTTAGAATTTTCTAATTTAATTAGCCTCTCTTTAGTTTTTTTGATTATCAAATCATTTTCTGGGAAAATATTTTGTCTTCTTAAGAAAAAAATTAGAAACATATCACAAGTCCAAGGGCCGATTCCCTTATATTTGCATAGTTCATTTTTAAAATCTTTTTCACTAAAAGTAAGTATTCTATTTATCATAATTTTCTTAGTTACAATCAAATCATAAAAAGAGATAATATAATCAATTTTTCTTTTGGAAATTTTTAAATTTGAGACGCAATATAGTAAATGTTTTTTGTTACTAATTTTTTGTATGGTAGGGTTTTGAGAGTTTAATATTGAACAAAATTTTTTCCATATTTTTCCAGCTAAATTGTCAGAGATTTGTTGAGAAATTATCATTTTTAAAAAAAATGAAAAAAAATCTAACTTTGTTTTTTTGATTTTTATAATTCCATTAAGATTTATTTGTTCATTAATAAAATTATATGATTTACTTTTTAATAGGACTTCTGAATGAATTTGGTCATAGTCAATTTCCACTATCTAACCTTCATTATCTTGGAAGGATCATTTTTGTTTTTCTTCCCTTCCCTTTTAATTAAATAAATATTTCTTGAATATATTAGAAAACCACAAGATTGACCAACTATGAAAACTGGATCTACTTTGTGGATAGCATAACTTAGTAAAACCATACTACCAGCAAGACTAATCCACCAAAAAATATTTGGGATAATACTTTTAGAAGCTCTTTCACTTACAACCCATTGTATCAAAAATCTTGAAGCAAAAATTGTTTGTCCTAAAAAACCTATTATTAACCATATTTGTTCTTGTGACATTAAAATCTCCTTTTATTAATTAATATCCAAACTTTAATCAAATCAATTATTCCAACCCAGAATCTATTGTTAAAATTAAATTTTGATTTGCCGCCAAATCTTTCTCTATCATTAACCATAACATTATGAATTTTTCCACCATGCATTTTAAAAAGTGCCGGAAGAAATCTATGCATATTTCTAAAATAATTAATTTTTAAATAATCATTTTTTCTAAACATCTTAAATGCACAAGCAGTGTCATCGCAATCATCATCTAATAGAAATTTTCGGAATTTATTAGCGACTAAAGAGCTAACTTTCTTGAAAATGGTATCTTTTCTCTTGATTCTATTCCCGCAAATTAATGCAAATTTGGTATTATTTTTTTCTATGTTTTTCCAATAATTTAAAAATTTTTTGATTTCATAAGGTGGGTTCTGTCCATCACCATCCATAACACAAATCAAATCATTGCTAGAATTTTTTACGCCTGTTTCCATTGCTTTACACTTTCCCAAATTTTTAGAGTGATGAAAAATTTTAATTTTTTTTTTTTTTAAAAATTTTTCATTTTTCTTAAATCCATCTTCACTTCCATCATTTACAATTAATATTTCAGGCTTTTTACCTTTATATTCACCCAGAATCTCTTCTAGAAGAACAAAAATACACTCTGATTCATTAAAAATTGGAATTATAATTGTAAAATTATTCATTTTAGAGTGTTATGATACCTTAAATCTAAACTAGTATATTTGAAAAACAATGACTTTTTTAAAAGACAAAATAATTTATTTAGTTCTCCTTTTTTGTATGACTATTTTTCTTCAAGGTGTTTTTAAACTTCCAGTGATTGATAGAGATGAAGCAAGATTTGCAACTGCTTCAAAAACAATGCTTATAAATCAAGATTTTATAGATATTAAAATGGATGATGAGCCAAGATATAAAAAACCAATTGGAATTTATTGGGCTCAAGTAGCATCTAATTATATTTTTAGTAGTAAACCTTTTGATAACATATGGGTATATAGATTACCTTCTCTATTGGGGATAATCTTAAGCTTTTTTTTAATTAATCATTTTATTGCTTCAACATACAACCAAAGAACATCATTACTAAGTTTATTTTTTTTGGCAATTTCATTTCTTACAATTTCTGAAGTTCATCAAGCTAAAACTGATGGTTTACTTTTTTTAACTATATTATTGTGCAATTTATTGATTTTTTCAGGAATTAAAGAAAATCAATTAAGTTTTAAAAAAAAGATAATATTTTGGATTTCCTTGGCATTCGGGGTTTTAATTAAAGGGCCAATAATTTTTATTTTTGTTTTATTGCCTCTATTATTCCTATCAATTATTAAAAAAAAAAATTTTTTCAATATTATATGGAATATTTATGGTTTTTCTTCTTTTTTATTAATTTCGATTCCTTGGTTTGTATTGATAACAATAAAAACAAATGGAGTTTTTTGGCACGAATCATTAATTAATGACTTTTTGAATAAAGTAAAATCAGGTCAAGAGTCCCATGGATTCTACCCAGGCTACTATACGGTTTTGATTTTCGTGTTTTTTTGGCCAGGTTCTATTTTTTTACCAAAGTTTTTAATAGATTTTAAAAATAAATGGAAATTAATAATAAATAATGATCCAAAAACTCTTTTTTTATTTTTATGGTTCATTTTACCTTTTATTCTCTTTGAACTTATTCCCACAAAACTTCCACACTATATTTATCCCAGTTATGCAGCCTTAAGCATTTTAATTTCTAGGATGTTAGATGGCAATGAATTATCCGGTGAAAATTTAAAATTTTCATTTTTCCCTTTAATTTTTTTCCCATTAATCATTATCTCAGCACTATCATTTGCAGTTTATGAATATTCAAAAATAGATATTTATTACTTATTTATCCTTCTTATTTTTTCACTCATAATTCTTTTGATTTTATTATTTTATAAAAAAAGAAAAATAAAAAAATTATTAATCTCTATTTTTGGTTTTCAATTAGGTATTTATTTCTGTTTGGTTTATTTTTTGATGCCAAGACTTGAAAAATTATGGATTTCTGAAAAAATTAATCAAATTATTGAAACAAGAAAATCAAATTTTGATGAGATTTTTCATTATGGTTATAATGAACCTAGTTTGAAATTTCTCATTTCTCACAAATCAAAAAAAATTGATCCTTCTAAATTGTCATCAATAGATTTATTAAATAAAAAAATATTATTAATAATTTCTAATGAATATAGTCAAATTATTTATAAGGATAAGAGATTCTCAGAATTTGAGTTAATTGATCAATTTGAAGGATTTAATTATTCTCGGGGAAAAGCTGTTTTAATTAAGATCTTTAAGAACTAATGGGAAATATAAAATATAAAAAATTGGAGACTTTAACATCAATTAGATTTTTTCTTATTGTAATCTTTTTAACATCTCTGACTTTTAATTTTCTCGATATCTTGATTTTTGAGTTTACAAGGTCATTTCCAGGCCTGATCTTTGCTTTTTTTAAAGAAATAATTGATCCAATCTCTGACATATTGGACCCAATGAATGTAATAATTTTGTGTATGCTTGTGATAATTTTCAATTCTAGACTAAATTTTCTTCTAAAAAATAAAAATAAACAAAGATCATTAGAGGAAAAGACAGGTCTAAAACTTAGAGTAATCGTTGATTCGTTTGACTATTATTCAACGATCTGCAAGCATTTTGTTTGGTCACTAGCAGTTGCAGGAGTTTTATGCAACATATTGAAATACATAATAGGTGTTTCAAGGCCAAAATATTTTTTTTTAGAGGGATACGATAGGTTTAATTTTTTCAATTTAGAGCATAAAGTAAGTTCTTTCCCTTCAGGTTATACCCAAGCTGCGTTTACATTGGCCATTCTTTTAATAATTTATATTAATAAATATAATTTTGTGATTTTGGCGACTGCTACATTGATGGGAATATCAAGAATTTTTATGTCAATGCATTTTCCCAGTGACATTCTTTTTGGAGCATATTTGGGAGCTATAGTGCCTATAATCTTATATTGTTCTTTTTTTAAAGAAAAATTAAAAAAATTTGATGTTAATAGAATTACAAGCTTTAATGGATTTTTAAGGTTATTTTATTGGAGATTATTCATATGAAATTTTTTTTAAAAATTATTTTAATAACTTTTTTTTCAATTTTTTTTCAGAAATCTTATGCTGCAAGTTGGTGTAAGGTTGTTTACAAAAAAGAAATTTCTACTGGTGATCTTCAAAAACAGATTAATAAATGTAAAACATATGATAATCTTTTTTTAGCAATTCATACATCCTTTATAAATTCTGGTCACTTACTCAATTCCTTTATAACTGAGTTGTGTAATCTTAATAGAAAAATTATTACATCCGAACCTCGTCCAGGTGATCCATATTTCTCAGCCGTTTGCGAATTTAGGAAACACAATTTAAGAAAATAATTAAACAAAAATAATACAAGTCGTTATTTTAATTATGTTGAATTTAATTCATAACATACGCTTTGACAGAATTAAAAAGACTAACGGTCATTCATTTAGAAAAAATCTCAATAATTTCAACAATTCTGAATTAGATAATAATAGCGAATCTTCTGATTCAATTGATTATCAACTTCTTTCTTCTAATTGGATCAATCTTTATAGAAAACAATAATAATAACTAACTATTTAAGTTTTTAAATTTTTTTGAAAATTCTAAAAAATTAAGTAATCTCAGTATTTATTTTTTTTAAAGCAATAAAACCCTGACGAATCAGGGTTTTATTGGAGGAAATTAAAATAGACTTGAGACCAGTAGTAACAAAAATATTGAGGAGAATGTTATTGCACAAATTCTTGTTATTATCATACTAGCCCTATAACAATATATAGTTGTT
>MDTE01080668.1_pt1 | contig 22119 bp, 5 predicted proteins | sample 811231 | NCBI WGS metagenome assembly MDTE01 (sample SAMN05326651, study PRJNA326480) | marine metagenome | isolation source: seawater | place: Indian Ocean: Red Sea | collected 2010 | reverse complement strand
CTGTGGAAATTTTGGGCGCGGTGACGGGTCGGGGGTTCTGGTCAGTGCCTCGCTCGGAAATCAGCGTTCGGGCGCGATCACGACGGGACGGATGGTCGGTTCGCGTGTCTCGAGCCGTCGGGAGGGACCGGTGCGGGGTCCATCTCGGTTAGGGCGGGAGAATCGGCTGGACCGAAAAAAGGGCACTGATTGGTGGGGCCCCCGGATTGCCAGGGGTCCCAAAGATCGGGCGATCGCAAGCCTTCGTCGGGTCCCTTGGAGGGCGTTCGACGAGAGTTTGCGATCGATTCTGATAGATTCGTGTGTTTGAAGCGTGCGTGCTCGTAAAAAAAGGGCAGAAGATCTCACCTGGCGCGCGCGATGGGCGGCTTGCGGGCCCTCTTCTTGGGCGAATCCTCGAAATCATCGTCGCCCGAAAGCTCCTCCATGTCGGAGTCGAAGGCATCGTCGTCCTCGACCTTGGTCTTGCGCCGGCGGGAGGAGGCAGTCTGCCTATCAACCTCCATACCGTCATCCTCGGCAGCCTTGGCCATCGCCTCCCTCGCCTTGTTCGCGGCTCCGCGGCGCGGGGTTCCGCGAGGCGAGGCGACGTTCGGCGAGAGATTCTCGCGTACGCCGGAATCCGAGGGCTCGTCCTTGATGATGAGCTTCCTCCTCGCCGAGGCTTTGATCTCGGGCGTGGGGGAGGAAAGGGGCGAGCTCAAGGCATTCTTGGCGGGGGAGAGCTTACCGATGCCTTTGGGCTTGGGCCCGCGCTTGGCGGGGCTCGCGCCCGTCTTCTTCCGAGGCGTCGTGGCGACCATCTTGAGTGAGTTCAATTGGACGCGAGGCTTTCGGAGAATTAATGCGCGCCCCGGATCCCGGGCCTGCGCGCGTGTGCGGAGATCGGCGCCCTTGTGCGCGGTCACTCAGTCGCACGGAACAACGTCTCTTGACGTCTCCTTCTGATTCCTTCTCTGTGTCGCTGTGTTAGACCCTCGCGTGCGGGCAACCCTCGAGGTGAGAGTGCTTCGCGCGCGATTACGTCTGATCCCTCGCTCCTCAAACAAAGCCTTTTTGCCGCCCAATTTGCTCATATGTTTCGGAAGCGTCGGATCGAATCGGGGGGAACGAAATTTCACGCACAGTGATTCAGTCTGAATTTTCGGCGAAAAGCTTCCGTGACACGAAAAACAACGAGGATTCGGCCCAGTTCCCGACTCGAGAAATATCCAAAGGGCCGCAGGTCGATTTCGGCGATTTCGGCGCGACAGCCGGATCTCGCTCATCACAGGCGGACGCTCCTCCGCCTCCGCAAAAGGTGCCGAATCTCGCGACCTTCATTGTCAGGCGCGGCGCGCCGCCGACCGGCCCGAGGGAACAGGGAGAAGGGGACTTCCCTCGGAACGTATAAGTAGAAATGTCGAAGAGGTCGCCGGAGGAGGCGGGCCTCGCCGGCCTGCTGGGCGGCTACGGATCGGGCTCCGACGTCGAGGACGGCGTTTCGCCCGGCGGTGACGAGCCCGGCACCGGCGGCGGCGAGCGGGCACCCGAACAGGGGCTGGCCGGGCTCATCTCGGCAGACGACGACGACGAGGACGACGTCGGTGAGGACCACGACGACGACGAACCGATGGCGGGACCCGCGAGGCCGGACCCGAGCACCTTCGCCGCGTACGCACTCGCGCCCCATCCCGAGGCGGGCGCCGTGAACGACGACGGTCCGGGGAGAGAGGCGGGAGAATCCGGCGTCGACGACGACGACGACGACGGGCCCGCGGCGGGTCCATCGAGGCCGGATGCGATGCAGGCGCGCATGTCTTACCCGGACGTGGATCCCGAACCCCACAGGGAGCCCTCCGCGGGCGAACCCGGCGAGGAAGGCGTCGAGCCCGGGCCGTCCTCCGTCGACGTCGACGAGCCGAGGGTGCACAGCGCGCCGGCGAGCCTGGTGGCGCGGGTGAAGATGCCGCCCGCGCCTGAGGGGGAGTGCCAGACGTACATGAGCAACGGTGAATCGCTCCAGAGCAGAGTGCACCAGTGGCTCCAGCTGAAGCGGAGGGGTATCAGCATCAACGACCAGATCAGCGGCACCAAGGGTTTCCGCAACCCCGACTTTCTGCAGTCGGCTCTGGAGCACTTCAAGGTGGAGGAACGCGGCACGATGATCTCGCCCGACGTGTTTGACCCGAGCGATTACCCCGCCGAGGACTACTACGACGAGCTGGCCAGCGCGCAAAGGAGAGAGAACGAGAGGCGGGAGAAGGAGCGGAGGGAGCTCGGTTTGGACCGACAGGTAAACTTTGCGAGTGCCGGTTTCGTCGCGGCGCCCGCCCAGCCGGTGAGCGCGGTGAACGGGACCGCGGGGGGCGGGGAACACAAGAATCTCATCGATGTGGCCATCGCTCAGGCGAGGGAAAGAGCGGCGAAGGCCGCGAAGGATCCCAATGACCCCTGGCATCGGAGACCGGTTTAGGGTAACCCCGTCGACCTCTGTAGAACTCGTTTAGAGCCAAATACATTTGTAGCGTGGGATGATGTTCGTGGCTCGATCGGCACGGGACGAGCGACACGCCGTGCCAGGCTCCGGTCAAACCCAATCGCGCCGCCGAATGACTAAACCCAATCGATGCCGTGTCCTCACGACGCTAGTGCCAAGGCCTATCGTTCTCCCCCTCATCGTCCCATCTTCCCAAGCCGTCGTCGCCGTCGTCGTCGCCATACGCCCCAGCCAGCAGTTCTTCCACCGTGGTATCGAGGGCGAATATCGACCGAAGCACTCGCCGCATGGGGGGAGACTCCACCGGGTTGGGCAGCGGAATGACCTCCGAGACCACCCATCCCCTCATGGTCGATTTACCCGGTTCGGCGGCGTCGTCCTCGCGCCAGACGTAGTTCGCGTAGGGCCCATCGTCGACGTCCGGCACCCCGTGCCTGTCGCAGTCCTTCGCCCATGTCTCGCGCGAGTCCCACTGAATGACGTCGTCGAAGGTGACGAGACCGAGTATCGTCGCCGCGCCACGAATCGTGACGACATCCGCAAGCCCCGATGTACCGGGCGCACCGCTGTCCTCGGGCGTGGCGAGCAGCACGAGCGGGCGTCCGATGAGCTCCGGGGGCAGGTCGTACGTGCGAGTCTCGATCGTCTTGGATCCCTCCAACACCATGCTCGCCCACGGTTCCTTGAGCTCCAGACCGAACAACACATCGGGATCGGCGAACGGGCTCGTCATGACGACGACCGCGATGCGACTGGGGTCCGTGTGGCGTTCCGGACAGTGGCGAGGCGGCGAAAAGGTGTTTCGGGTACATCGTGGCGCTGTCGTGATTCCACCCAATAATAAAGTATTCAGTCAACCTCCCGGTACTCCCACGAAGGTTTCTGGGCCATTCCGTGCGCCAGCTCGTACTCCACAACCTCCAGCAGAGGTCTGTTGTGAAACTTGACGCACATGTAGCTCCCGAGGTCCGTGCTCACCTCGGCGTTGATGTCCTTATCCATGCCCTTGCGGTCCCACGGCACGGGCATACCCCGCGGCAACTGGTGCCGATAAATCAACTTCTCGAGCTCATCCGTGCCCTTGAAGTCGAGCGGTTTTCCGTCCCCGTCGGTCATAAGTGCAACCTCCGCGTGCTCCCACCCTTTCCTCTTCGGGCGACCGGGCTTGGGCATCGGTATCTCCACCGCGGGTATCTCCCATTTCTTCCACTTGATAGGTTTCTTGAGCCGGATGGTGGAGATGGGCCTGCCTCCGATGATGCTGGTGCCCGCGACCTCGTGTCCCGCGCCCACCATCAGCGCCACCGCATCGTGGTACTGCTCCTCAGTTTCGCACCTGTAGCACACGTGGTCGATGACCCTGTTCTCCAGCTCGCCCACCAACCTGTACGCCGTCATGGCTATCAGCCATCGGTCCATGAACTTGCACACGTCCTCGTCCAGCGTCTCCGGTTCGATCCTGTACGTGGACGGGTGAAAGTACCAAAACTTGTGCTCCGGCCTCGGGTCCTTCTCTCCCTTGAGGATGCGCTCCTTCTTCTCCTTCTCCCACTCCTCCTTCTTCCGCTGCTTGTCCTTCTCGATCTTCTCTGGGATACCCAGCCTGTCTATGTAGTACTGGTTCCATTTCGGGTCGTGAGGCGGGTGCTGGTACGGCTCCTTCACGTATCTCTCCGGATCTTGATTGGGCTCGTTCTTGTACAGGCCCTTAGGGCCTGGAACGTTAGGGTGAGGGAACGGCTTATCCGCCATTATGAGCCTGGATAGGAGCAACACCGCGTTGAGAACCCGCCCGGTCACCTTACGAACCTCTCCCGCGCCGTCCACCTGATGCACGTCATCCGTAATCTCCAAAGTCTCCAGCTGCGACTGGAGCAGTGCGGCCCCGAAGGGATGCGACGGGTCCGTCTCCTGCCTCTTCTCAAGCCTCGACCTCAGTTCGTCCTCGGTAACCTTGAGGCAGATGAACCGAACGGATTTGACCACATCAGTTTCGGCGACGGAGGCGAGGGTATCTCTGTACGACTTCTTCAGCGCTGAGCACGTGACGAAGATGTCCTTGCCACCGATGGGGTCGATCATGCCCTCCTTTCCTTCGAGGTACGGGTGTTGTGGCTTCGACTCTTCAGCTCCCGGGGCAGCCTGTATGATGGCAACCTTGATTGCCTCGAGCCACGGGGCGCGATCAGTGTCGTCCAGCGGGATCCCCTGCGACATCTTCGCCTTGTTCTCGGAAGGGTGGTGGTCGTCGCCCTCGATGAAGACGGGCGCGGGGCGGTTCTTGTAGATTCGCTTCAGCTCGAATGATACCTTCTGGGCGGTGGTGCTCTTCCCCGAACCCGCCGCCCCCATGATAACCCACACTCTCGACATCTTCGGGTCGGCCGCCGCGTGCGACTGTGGGGGGTTGCTTTTGATTTCCCAGTCTAAGAAACCCTTGTGATGTTTGTCCCAGGCTTGTCTTCGAGTTTTGCGCCGTGCCGCGTGTTGGTGCTTTGATGCACGCGCGTTTGTGATCTCTTGATTCTACTGATTTTATTAAGGACTCGCGGACGTGCCCGCCGCGAAGACTACGAGTAATGTTCGATCCTCCTCAACTTTTAATCATCCCTCTCTGGAGAAGCCAGCAGCGCGGCGGCTCCGGCGAGCCTCGCGCGCGTTCCCGTCACCGGCCCGGACGGTGCCTTCTTCCTCTTCGGTTCCCTGGCCGTATCGCGCCCTCGCGACCCACGGAGCGTGGGGGACTTCCCGGGCGACACCGCCTCGAACCCGGTGGTGATTCCGGATACATCCGGAAACCGTCCGCGCGACAACACCTGGATCCACCATTCCTGCATGGCCGGCACCGCGGACTTTAGCGCAGCTTCCGCGTGCTCAGCCTCAGCCTCAGCCGCCTGGACGATCCATCGCAGCGCATCCTCCCTCCACGTCGCATCCTCCGCGGCGGCATGATCGACGGCGGCGTCGCGTCCGGAGAGCGAGGTCGCGAGTTCGTCCGCCTTGATGTCCATGGCGGAGATGAGCGCGGCAAAGGTGCTCGGGTTGGACGCCCTGCCGCCCCGGATCCGCCTAGGTCGCTGCTCGGCAAAGTCGTCGGCATCGTCCGAATCGGCGCCGAGCAGGTCGGCAACCTCGTCGGGGGACATGTCCACGAGCTCGGCGATGCCAGTCTCGACGGGCCCGGGCTGGGGCGCGTCGGCCCTCGCCGCGGCGCCGACGGTGTGACCCACCGCGGCGGACAGGCGAAGCAGCCTCGCCGCAAGCTTGCGCACGCCGGTGAGCATGGTCACGGATCGTACCCTCAGGTGTTGGCTCTTGCCGCCAAACTCGGCCGAGACCTTCGCGGCGCCAGCCTCGGCGAGTGCGGCGGCTTCCCTGGCGGCTTCAACCTCCGCGCGCATCGCGTCAATCTTTTTATCGTGCGTCTTGATAATCTCCGTCTTGCGGTCAACCTCGCGGCGCAAACGCTGGGTCGATTCGGAGTTCCTCTCCTGCTCGCTCACGGCGGCGAGCGCGGCAGCCTTCTTGGCCTCTTCCTCAGCCTTACTCCTGAGCTGAACGATCAGAGCCTGCTTGCGGTCCACATCCTCGCGCAATTCTCGCAATTTCACCTCGGACTCGTCGTTCGCCGTCGCCTCCTTGAGCTTGTCGCACTCGGCTGTCGCGGCGTCCAGGCGTTTCTTGAGATCCGCGGCGAAGGTATCCTTCCGCTTCGCCGTCGCCCGAGCCTCCTTGATCCTTTTCGTCTCTTCCTTGAGCTGCTCCTCGAGCTCGGCAACCTTCTCCTTCTCCTGACGAAGAGCCTCGTTAGATCCCTTGGTGCCGGCGGTGACGGCTTGGAGGCGCTTGATCTCGGCTCTGGCGCGCTTGAGCCGCTCGGCGGTATCCGCGAGCTGAGCCTCCATCGCCTTCCACTTGTCCGGTCCCCGTTCGGCGAGCTGGGCGGTGAGGTCGGTGACCTTACCTCTCATCGCAGCCTGGTCCGCCATCGACGACGCCTTGAACTTTTTCAAGTGCTCCGCCGCGTTCTTGGCTCGGGTCTCGGCGTGCGCCCGCTCATCCTTGGCCTGCTTAGCCGCGGTTCTCGCCTTGTCCAGGTCACGCTCGTACTGGTCCAGACGCTTCTGGAGCTCGGCCACCTTCTCGTCGGAGAGGCGCTTGGCGAGCTCGGACGCCGCGGTCTGCGCCGCGGTGGGCCCGGAGACGACCCTCGACAGGTTCGTCTCCGGCTCTGGCGCCGTCTGTCTAGGCGCCGGCACCGCATCCTCGACGGGCGCGTCCTCGCCGGGCGCGGACCAAGGGGGTCGAGTCGACGCGTGCAGCAGCGGCGGCATGAGCGTCGTCGACGGGGGTACCGGAGCCGGCTCGGGCGCGGGCGCGGGGTGGGATGAGGTCGCGGCCCGGGGTTCGGGCGGCGACTCAGAGTCCGAGCCGGATGAGGGGGATCCGCGTCGGGCCGCGATTTCCTCAATCGTCGCCTTGAGGCGGTTCACCTCAATCTCCAGCGCGGTCTTCTTCCTCGCCGCGTCAGCCTCGGCTCTCTTCGCGCGCGTCTCCTCCTTCTTAGCCTTTGCCTCCGCGGCTTCCTCCTTTTGCTTGGCCTTCTTCAGAGCCTCGTTCGCGCGTTTCTTGTCAGCCTCGTGTTCCTCCCTCAGCCGCGCGGCCATCTCCTTGTACCGGGTGGCGGCGGCGGTGGTCGCCTCACCCTTCTCCACGGCTCGCGCGAGCGCATCCGTGAGCTGCGCGCACAGGGACACGGCGGCGCCGTCAACCTCCTCGAGACGCTCGGCGAGAACCCTCGAACGCTTCGCCGCGCGTTCGCCAGCGTCCGCCGCGCCGCGGTCAGCCGCCTGGAGCGCCGCCGCCGTCGTCGCGACCGCGCGTTCCAGTCGGCGCTCCGCTTGGCTAATCTGCTCAGCCATCTCGCCGCCGCGCTCCCACAGCTTAGTGGCCGCCTCCGCCGCGTCCGCGACGGCGCGTGCCCTGACGGCTTCGCGTTCGGCATCCTCCTCGGCCCTGATGGCCTCACGGATCCGCCGCCGGTCATCCGCGCCGCCGAGGATGTTCTCCACGGGGCTGGGAACTTTGGCGTCTGTATCGACGCCGTCGGGCACGCCGACGGGGTCCACCCGCGCGGGTTCCGGCGTCGATACGGACGCCGAGGCCTCCGCGGCGGACTCTCGTTCGAGTCTGCTTCGGTCGGCGTTCTCGGAATGGATCCTGAGCGCCTCCAGGTAGGCGGCGCGATCCGCGGGGGTGGCGTTGCGCATACCCCGAATGGTGGTTCGCAGCGACGCGACCATGTGCGAGTGCTCGGCGTCCCGGCTCCTCACCTCGTTCCTGAGCCGCTCCGTCTCCCTCGACGCGGCGACGAGTTCGCTCTGCGCGCGTTTGAGCTGAAGCTTGATCGCGGCGGACTCCTTTCGCGAAGCCTCGAGCGATGCCTTGATGGCCGCGCCGCCCGCGGCGCCGACGCTGTGGAGCAAACCTTCGAGCTCCTCGACGCGCTCTTTGGGTACGCCCTCGATCTTCTCCTCCTTGGCGAGTCGATCCCGGAGAGAACGCTCCGTCTCCGCCGTCTTTTCCATTACGGCGGCGAGCTCGGCGCGAAGGGATTCGCATCGGTCCTTCCACTTGCCAACCTTCTCCTCGAGCGCGGCGGCTTTCTCCTTCTCGCCCTCCAGCGCGGCTTCCCATCGCTGGGTCACCTCCATCAGCTGCTCGTCCGCGGCGCCCGTCACCTCCGTGCCCACGCCCGCGTCGTGCGAGATGGGGGCGCTGTAGGTGCCAGCCTCCACCATCCTCGGCGCGTCGATGTCCACCATGGCGACGCGGGGTCCCACGCCCGGTGACGTGGTTGCGTCGCGGGGCGCGCCGAACAGGTGGGGATCTTCCCGCGGGTCCAAGTCGGGTCCGCACCGCGTCTCCGCGGTGACCGGCGCGGTGTTGACGCCCAGGTCGCGGACATCCGCCAGGCCGGCGACGTCCGTGCCCGCGTCCGCGCGCGCGATGGCTATCCTCGCGACGGGCGCGTCCGTGACGTTGGGATCGGCGAGCAGGGGCGCCACGCGCATGACGGGCGCGACGACGCTCGGGACGATGTGGTGCACCAGCGGCGCGGAGGGCATGGCTCTCATAGCCGCCGTCGCGGCTTTAGTGACCAGCTCGGTGGGCGTGAGACCCTCGCACGCGGGGTCGCAGAGGGCATCGAGCGCGGCTCGCATCGCGGCCGTCTCGACGCTCAGGGTGTTGGCGACCTCGGCCACCTTACCGTCGCCCAAAGCGGCGGCGCGTTCCGCGACGATAGCCGCCGACGGGGCAATCGCGTCGACGTGCGCTCCAACCAGTTTAACCAGCGCGGCGGCGTCCACGAGCACGGACCCGCCTCCCAGGGATCCGCTCTGCGTGGCAGCTTCCGACGACGGCGGCTTGGGGTCCTCCTTGGGGGTCCAATCTTCGATCCCGCGAAGGCCCCTGAGTCGTTCCTTGAGCCTGTCGCGTTCCTCTACGAGCTCAGCCTTGTCCCGCCCGAGCGCGGCGGCTCTTTGAGTGAGCTCGCGTATGACCGAACGTTGGGACGCGTCGGCGAGTTCTTTGGTCTCCCGTTCCTTGCCGCGCTCGCGTAAAATCCGCTTGGCGTCGTTGGACTCCTGCCTCGCCTTGTGAAGGGAGTTGTTGGACTCCTTGAGCGCGTTGGCGAGTTGCGCGACGGCGGCGGTGGCCGTGCCCGCCGCCGGGTTTCTCGCCGCGTGAGGCGTGGGCGAACCCACGAGCGCGGCAGCCGCGGATGAGACGGCGGTGTTGACGTCCCTCTGCAGGTCCCTTCGCTCGGCAGCCTCCTTCTCGGACTTTTTGTCCGATTTCGCGCGCTGAGATGCCGTCGCCGAGGCGTCCGCCGCGACGCGTCTGAGCTCAATCACCTCCGCCTGAAGCGCGTCCATCTCCTCGGGCGACGGGGCGTGAGCGCCGTGAGCCTCGAGCTCAGCCCTGAGCCGTTCGCTCTCGGCGTCCGCGCGGGACTTCTCGGCGCGCAGCTTGGCGCACTCGGCCTCGAGAGCCGCGCGTGACTCGTCGTCGACCTGGGTTTGTCCCCCCGGCGGCGCGGACGGGACGGATCCGGGCTTGGCGGAGAGTTTCTTTTTGAGATCCGCGATTCTCGCGTCGCGCTTGGCGACGATGTCCCTCAGTTCCGTCTCGGCCCTCGCGGCGATCTTGAGCCTGCGCTGCGCGTCAGCCTCGGCGAGCTTGGCCTCGACGAGCCGACGTCCGAGAGCCGCGCCGCTGGACGACGCGGGTTCGGACGCGGGGCTCTTCGGTGTCCTCCGTCCCGCCGCCTTCTTCGCCGACGTTGATCCCGGGGTTTTCGCGCCGAGCCCGAGCCCGCCGTCGTCCACCGACGCGAACGCCCGTTTGAGCTGCTGGAGCGCGCCGTCCTTGGCCTGGACCTCATCGCGCAGGTCCGCAGCCTCCGCGGCCGTTCGTCTCGCGCGGTCTTCCTGGCGAGCGCACTCGAGTCGAAGAGCCCGTATCTCCTCCTCGGCATCCGCGAACGACGCCGACGGGACGTGAATCTGCGCCTGGGTCTGTGATTCGACCCTCGCCCGCTCCTCCGCGATGCTCGCCGCGGCGTCCATCCTGGCCCTGTTGGCGGTGGCCTGAGCCTCTCTCACGGCCGCCTGCAACACGGACCGCTCGGTGTCCAGCTCGCGGCGCAGGCTGGCGGATTTGGCGGCGAAGTCGTCGGCGGCTCGCGCGGCGGCGGCGGCTATCTCCATCCTGGCGCCTTCCCTCGCGGAGGACGCCGCGGCGGCCGCAGCCTCCCGGGCGCCCGCGAGGTCGGCTACTTCGAGCTCGAGCTCCGACACCCTGGCGCGCAGACGCAAGACCTCTTCTCTAGCCTGGTACGCCTCGTGAGCCTTGTGCGCCAGCTGGGTGGAGAGCGCCTCTGCGGAATCCTCGGGGGAAACCGGGTCCGCCGTCGCCGCGCCTCGGTCGCCTGAGACGAGCGCCTGGATGCGCGTCTCGGCCATCTTGAGAGCCTGCTGGAGCTCGGCGGCGTGACCGGCGGCGGCGTCGGCCCTTCGCCTGTTCGCGGCGAGCGAGGCGAGCAGCGACCGTTCGGTGAGCTTACTCGCGCACAGTTCGCGGGTGACGCCGGCGAGTTTAGCGCCGGCGTCGTCGGGCTTGGCCTTTCCGTCGCCGACCAACGCGCGGACAACCTCCTTCTCCAGGTACGACTTGAGTTCCCTGACGGCGTCGGCGGCGGCGGGCGAGCCCTCGAGCTCCTCGGCCGCGGCGGCGGCAGCCTGTCTCGCGGCAGCCGCGTCAGCCTCGGCGACCCTCGCCCTGCGGGATTCGGCATCCGCGCGATTGGTCTCCGTCCGAGCCGTCTCCTTGGCAGCCTGGGCTGCGGACTCCGCCGCAAAGCACCGTCTCTGCGCGGACGCGAGTTGCTCGCTGATCTGCGAGATCCTCTGCTGCGCGAGTTGGAACCTCTGGTCCGCGCACGACGTGTCCACGGTGCTTCGTCGCGCCAGACGTTCCTCGGCGGCTACGCACGCGGCGGTGGCCTCCTCCCAAGCCGCCGTCCTGGCGTCCAGCGCAGCCTCCACCGCCGCGGCACGGACCTTGGCGGCCTGTTCGCCAGCCTGCGCGCCGCGTGCCTGCGCGAACGCGCGGCCCACCTCCCGTTCAGCCTCGAGCACCAGCTGTCGCATGCGCTGGATGACCGCGCCCGACCACCTTCGCTCAGCCTCGAGCTCCCTCCTCGCGCCGACAACCGCCGCGGCGATTGGATCGTTCTCGTCCGCGCCTCCGACCCTTCTCGAGGTGGCAGCCACCACCTCCTCGAGCGCGTGCTCGATCCTCTCGCGGACGCGCGTGGCCTCGAGCACGGCGGCCACCGCATCCTCCGGCTGCATGGACACGATCGAGGCGATATCCTCGGAAGCGCGGACGAATATCCTCGCGCCGACGGCTCCGTCGCGTTCAACCCCCCCCCCCGCGGCAACCTGCACGGCGCGAGCCGCGTTGAGCTCGGCCGTCTTGAGCCTGTCCGCGGCAGCCTCGCGCTCCGCGGTGAGCTGCTCGAGGTGCCTCGCGTGCTGTTTCTCGAGCGCAGCTCGCGCGGAGGCTTCGCGCGATTCGGCGGCGACCTTCGCCTCCGTCGCCGCGTCGCACCGCCTGGCGAGAGCCGCCAGCTCCTCGGTCCTAGACGCCGCTTCCTGCCTCGCCGCGCTGGTCTCCTCCCTCGCGAGCTCCTCCCTCGCGGCAGCCTCCCTGGCGCGCTGCTCCGCGGATTGGATGTCCCTCCCGGCGGACGCGAGCTGCGACTCTATCCTGGCGCATCGCGCGGTTTCCCTCTGCGAATCCCTGGATAGCTCGGCGCACCGGCGCTCCAGAGCCGACTCCGACGCCCGCGCCGTGGCAGCCTGCGCCGCGAGCGTCACCACCCTCTGCTCCCTATCCCCGGAACCGGCGGCGGCCTGGAGCGCCTCGACGGTCTCGGTCAGGATCTGAAGCTGCGTCGCGCGCTCCTCCAGGAGCTGGGAGAGCCGCGCCGCCTCTCGCTCGGAAGCCTGGGCGTTGGATCGCTCATTCGCCGCCTCCTCTCTCGCAGCCGCCGCGTCGAGTTCCGCGGCGTGTCTAGCGCCGTCCGCCGCCGCCACCTTGCGCGTGCAGTCCGCGCGTGCCTCGTTCGCCTCCTCCCTCGCGAGCGACGCCCGTGACTCGGACTCGGACGCCCTGGCCTCGGCGGCGGCTGACCTCCTGGTCGCGGCGGTGAGCTCCTGCGCGCGGGTGGCGGCGGCTCGTTCCTTGCCGAGCGCCGCAGCCTCGCGCGCGTCGTGCAGCGCCCTGTCGCGCTCCGCGACCCTGTCCAGGGCGGATGCGAGCTCCCTGCTCGCGTCCGCGCGCGCGGCGGCTTCCCTCCCACGCTCCAACGAGTGAGCCTCGACGTCGTTGCGAAGTTGCTCATTCTCAGCCACCAGCCTGGCGTTTTCCTTCTCCAGGGACACCACCCTGTCCAGCGTAGCCGGCGTCGTCTGACCGTGCGATTTTGCCGCGGTGGAGGGCAGGTTACCGCTGCGGAGCGCGAGCGCGCCCGTGCGACGCGCGTCCGACGGCGTGTTACCCGTCGTGGCTTCACCACCGAGTCTCTGAATCTCGAGAAGCGCGTGGCCCAGCCTCTCCTCCGCGTACACGAGATCGTTTTTGAGCGCAGCCTCGGACCGCCTGATCCTGGAAGCCTCCTCGCCCAGCCTCGCAACCTCGGAGTGAAGCCCGCTCCTCGCGCGGAGGCTCGCGACGGTCGCCTCCAGGGACTGGATGCGGACGCCGCCGTCCTCCTTCGCCGCGCGAATCTTGGACTCGAGCCTCGCCCTCTCGTTACCCCACCGGAGCTCCGAGCTCGCCAGTCTCTCGTCCGCGTCACGCGCCGCGTCCTCCGCCGCGGCGACCCTCTGTCGCATCGCCGACGCCGCGGCGGAATCGTCAAACCGCCCTGAACCATCGCCAACCTGGCGCGCCAACAGATCCTCGAGCTCGGCGACCTTGTCGTTGGAGTCCCTCAGCTCCCGGACCAGCTCGCTGACGCGCGCGCTGAGCTTTTGCTCTATGGTGGTACCTTGACCCTTTCTGCTGGGCGCCGGGTCCTTGTCCTTCCGTTTGCCCGATGCCCTCTCCGTCGCGGCGGCCGCTTCCATCTCCGCGAGCTTCTCGCGCGCGAGGAACGCCTCGGACTCGGCCGCCCTGGCCTTTTCGTTGGCGTGTTCGATGGCGCGCCTGGCCTCGTCGGTGAGGTCGCCGCCGGCGGCGCGTTGGTCGTCGACAAACCTGAGCCTGTCTCGCAGCGCGGCGAGCTCCGTGCGCAGCGACTCGGACTCGGCCGCGTGCTCAGCCGCGAGGGACGACTTCTCGCGCCTGTGCTCGGCGTCCTTGAGCTTGAGCGCGCTCTCGAGTTCCCTAACCTTGAGCTGCAGACCGGCAGTTTCCTTGGCGTGTCCCTCGGCGAGTTTGGCCACAGCCGTCTCCTTGCCGGTGAGCCGCTCGAGCCGCTCGAGAGCCTCGTCGCGCTCTAGTCTGAGACGCGATACGTCGTCGTCGTCGTCGTCGTTCGCCGCCGCCGCGACGCCTCGTCTGCTGGCGGATATCCTCGTGGGTCGCGGCGCCGGGGTCTTGGCGCTCATGCCGGGTGACTCCGGTATGTCAGACGCCGACGACAGGATGCGGTCCGCGGGCGAGTCCTTCAGCGCCGCCGCCAGGGACTCGTGCGCGGCGGCGAGGTCACGCGCGAGCCTGGTGGCGTCCGCATCCTCGGGAGCCCGTCGCTTCAGCGCCTCCAGGTCGGCCCTGGCGGATGCGACGTGCGCGGCGAGCCTCTCGCGCTCGGATATTCGAGCCTCCGCCGCGGCTCTGAGCGCGGCTCTGAGCTCGGAAGCCTCCTCGTTGGCAGCCTCGAGCGCCGCGGTGGACGCGGCAGCCTCCGCCCGGGAGAACGCGGATTCCTCCTCGGCCTCGCGCGCCTCCCGCAGCTCCTCCTTGGTTCGATCCAATCGCTCGTTGGCGATCCTGAGTTCCTCGCCGAGTTTCTCGACTTCGACCCTGAGGGACTTCTCCGTTCCCGTCCACTGCGCGCGAATCTCGTCAAACTCCTTGCGGAAACCCTCGCGCTCCTCCAGTATGGACACGACCCGAGCCTCGCACGCGTCCAGCTCGCGCCTGGTCGCGGTGAGCGTCGTCGAGAGCGCGCCGCACTCCGCCCGCGCCTCCGCGGTCTCCCTCTCGCGCGCTAACAGCACCGCATCCTTCGCCTCGAGCACCCGGAGCGCCTTCAAACTCTGCGCCTCAAACGCGGCTCGCTCCTGCTCGAGCGCCGCGTGAACCAAATCGGAGAGCTCGGGCGCGATGTCCTGCTCCAAGAGACGGCATCGCCGGCGCAGACCCGCGATCTCCTCGCGAGCCGCCTGACACTCACCGTCCAGCTCCTGGACCCTGCCCCTCAACGCGGCGTTGGCGCCGTGAAGCTCCGCCTGCTCGACCCTCGCGGCGTGCAGATCGGCGCCGGATCCGGCGGAGGATTCTTCGCCGCCGGCTCCGCCAAAGTTTCCCGCGAGTTTCACGCGCTCGCGCGCGTCGTCCTCGGCGGTCTTGGCGAGCTCCAACCTGGCGTACAGCGCGCGGATCAGCTCGTCCTTATCGCTCGTCGCCAGCTCCGATTGGGCCCTCAGCTTCTCCAGTTCGTCGATCCTGCGCCTGTACGCGTCAACCTTCTTCGACGTCTCATCCTCCCAATGCACCGCCCGCGCGCGCTGGCTTGTAGGACCCCGACCGAGGGGTGCCCTCGGTCCCTCGTCGCCTGCGCCCAAACCCCGCCCGCGGCCCGCGGGTGCGGACGTGCTTCGACCCGCCTGCGCCCAAACCTTGGAGCCGCCGCCGTATCGAGCCCTGGCGCGGTCGAAAGCCTCGTCGATCTCTTCGTCGGACTTGGCAGACGACGCGGGCGAGTGGGACCTGGCGCGGTGCGTCGTATCGCGCGATGAGGTGGAGGCGACGGGGGCGCGGCCACGTTCACCAAACCCGGGGTGGTCGATCGATCGTGAACGGGCGTCCGATTCGCGTCGTTCAGCGGCGGCGACCTCCTCCTGGGTGGCCATGACGAACGAGGCGTAAAACTTTTGCTCGAAGAACTCCCCCTTGACGTGGAAGACGTCCCTCTGACGCACCGCCCCTCCGCCTTCATCGTCACCTTCCCTCACGGCGGCACCCGCAGTCTTCTTCGGGCGGATCTCGCGAGCGAGCTTGAGCCGCAGGTCCACGCGCATGGTGCGCCCAGCCTCGAGGAAGACGGTGCTCGGCGCGACTGCCCATCGCTCGGGCGAACCCGCGCGCACGGTGAGCTCGAGGGCGTTGCGCGTGTCGTTGCGCAGCGTTACCGTGGTGCGATACGCCTGGTGCAGGCGCACGTTGTATATGCACGGCTCCGCGGGCTCGACGACCAACATGGCGGCCCGCCTCTCCGCGAAGGATCCGCCTTTGTGAAACGTCCACTGACGCGCCCCTCGGCCGAACTCGGACCGCGCTCGCGCCGTAAAAAGCACGGAGACGCGCCCTGCGTGACGGATCGCTTCCCGGCCGCGCTTCACGCCTCGAGACTGCTCGAGTGCGTTCGCGTGACTCGCCAACCGCGCGTCGTCGCCCGGCGCGGCTGTGTATGCCCCTGATCCCCAGGCGTGAACCCTGTGGCTAGACTCGTGGCGTCCGAGGATGGGGAAAGCGCTCGGCGGACAACGGTCGATCTGACGGGCTGAAATTCAAAATCCAAACCGCAGCCCGTCAGTTTTCTCTGCAGAATTCGAGCAACGGTCGGCACGGCTGGTTACGAGTCAACTTTTTTTTTTTCCGTTTTTTGTCGGAAGGCTGCCAGGCGCCCGGCTGATTGAGCCTGTCGGGCACAAAGCCTGACGACGCCATCCGGCCACGCGATCGATCTCCTGAAGGAGGGGACCTGGTCGCTTCACAGCCGGCGCGCGTGGATTCTCCGAGGCAAACGGGGATTCGTAAACCGCGCGACTGCGTCGACGGCAACTTTTTCATTCCTGCGTTGTTTTCTTGGAATTCGACACAGGGGCGCCCGTGAGGAGGAGGAGGAGTGCTGACCGGGGGCGCTTGGGCGGAAGGAACACCCGCCTCTCCGGTCTGTAACCCGTTTGAGGAGTATCGGCCCCGTCACGAACGACCAGACCTTCACATCCGGTACGAGGACGCGCATAACGGGCCACCACCATGGGCGACGCGCGCGTGGTGTTCCTGCTTGAGAAGATCGGCGAGACGTTTGGAGTGTCGCCGGATGAGCTCCGCGGGGACATGGACGGCCTGGGCGATAAGGTCCGGCCGTTCTTCGAGCCCGAAGGTCCTCACAAGCTCATATTCGTGTATCAGGCGCCGGATACGGTGGACCCGAAGACCGGCGCGGTCACCCGGGTCGGCGCCAAGCGCCTGGCGCTCACCGACGGCGACGGCGAGTCCGTGGATGGCCGGGCGGCGTACTTCATCAGGAACAACCCAAAGGGCATTACCGAGAAGTTCGACCCCAAGGACATAAGCGCGGGCAGCATCAAGGGTGGCGTGCTCTCGTCTTTCAACGCTGTCCTATCGCAGATGTTCCACCCCGCCCTGCGGGTTCAACATCCCACCGGGTGGGGCAAGCTCAAGTCCAAGTCGGAGACTGAGAATTTCGTCGGCGACGTGCGCAGGTTTGGGGCGGTGCTGAAAGAGGCGGCGGCGTCCGTGGACGCCACCGTGCAGCTCGCCAGACCCGATCAAAAATACGTGGACTCTATACCGCTCAAGCCTCTGGCGTTCAAGGACGCCGCGGATACGGTGGAGACGGTCAACCACATGGATTCGGTGCTCCTGAGATGGGTCGCTGCGGCGGAGGCTTGCGTCGAGGAGACGGTCGCGGACGAGAACGACGAGAACGACGCGGGCGCCGCGAACGACGCTCCCCGGGACGCTTCCGGCAAGCCGATGATGAAGGGCGCGTCGGATGACGACGACATGGGACCGGACACGGAGCTCGAGTACTGGCGCCAGCGCACGGGTCTGCTCAACTCCATCATCGACCAGACCAAGACGGACGAGTGCCGACTGGTGCTGGGCGTTTGTATGGCGGCCAGGTCACACGCGCACAAGGCGTGGAAGCAGATCGACCTTCGTCTCACCGACGCGTCCAACGAGGCCAAGGATAACGTCAAGTACCTGACCACGATCGAGAAGTCTCTTGAGCCCTTGTACGCCAGCGGGCCCAAGGAGGTGTTGGAGGGTGTACCTTCTCTGCTCTCCAACGTCAAGATGATGTACACGATCGCCAGGTACTATCACACGAACGAACGCATGACCAGATTGTTCTCCAAGATCTCCAACCAGATGCTCGTGTGCTGTAAGACGCACCTGCTGGACGCGGGACCCGACCCTTGGACACACGACAAGGCTGAGCTCCTCGCCAAACTCCGCTTGACAATCGCGCTGTACAACAAGTACTACTCCGAGTACCAGGCGACCAAGGAGAAGCTGGCGTCGCAGATCCCCAAGCCGAGACAGTTTGACTTTAACGAGGATAAAATTTTCAGCAGGTTCGGTCTTTTTAAGAGGAGATGCGAGAAGCTGGCGGACATGTTCAGCACAATCATCCAGTTTGAGGAGCTTGCGGAACACAAAGAGATTGTCGGCATGGAGGTGCTCATCACGCGATTCTTCAGGATCGTGAACGAGTTCAAGCGCAAGCCGTACAACCTACTCGACTTCCAGCAGAACGTGTTCGACCGTGACTATATGGAGTTTATCGTCGGCGTCAACGAGCTCGAGTTTTCGCTCCAGGAGCTCATCAACAAGGCGTTCGAAAAGATTTCATCCACGGAATCGGCGCTAACCCTCCTCGGCCAGTTCACCGCGGTGATGCGCCGCGACGCGCTGAAGGATGATCTGGACAACAAGTACGTCAAGATATTCAGGAACTACGCGGATGATCTTGAGAGCGTCCAGAAGATTTACGAGAAGCAGAAGCACGCGCCGCCGCTGCCCAGGAACGCGCCGCCGATTGCGGGTGACATTCTCTGGTCCAGGCAGCTTCTCCGCCGGATCGAGGGTCCCATGCGGTACTTCGCCGGCATGGAGAGCATCATGGCGATGAAGGAGTCCAAACGGGTGGTCAAACTGTACAACAGGGTCGCCACCGCGCTCATGACCTACGAGACTCTTTGGCACCAGGCTTGGGTCAAGGGTGTCGAGGACAGCAAGGTTGGCCTTCGCGCGACGCTCCTGGTGCGCCACCCCAACACGGGCCAGCTTCTCGTGAACTTTGACCGCGAGATCGGTCAACTCATCCGCGAGTCCAAGTTCATGATGCGCATGGACGTGGAAGTGCCCGCCTCCGCGCGCATCGTGCTGGCGCAGGAGGACAAGTTCAAGTCCTACTACAACCAGCTCACCCACACCATCAACATGTACACCCACCTGGACAACGAGATCGCGCCCGTGACCCGCCCGCTCCTCAAGGCTCACCTCGCCGAGCTCGAGATGGTGGTCGCACCTGGCATGACCGACCTGACTTGGACGTCCACCAACATTGACATGTACCTCAAACGCGTTCATAGGACGATCGACAACCTGGAACTGGTCGTTTCCAAGGTTAATGACATGCTCCACCACCGCATAGACGATAACCTCAAGGACGCGGCTCGGATCATAATGGTGGACCTGCCCAAGGACGAGCTCGTCACGTTGGAGGAGTTCGCCGCGATCCAGACCAAGCACGTCAAGGAGGCTGCGGATGTCCTGGCGATCAAGTCCGAGGAGGTTCGCAGGGGATGCGACGATCTCGTGGAGCTCATCCGGGGCACAATGCCGGAGGCGGAGCCGGGCAGCTTGATGCCTCTTCCCACCATCGACGACGAGGCCATCGCGGAATTCAAGGCGCACTTCGCCAGACTCATGTACTCCGCGGTGCTACACTCCACCCGCAAATCCTTCGACGTGCTCAAGCAGAGGATCGCGTCCAAGGCTTCGGGCGGTTTCCTGTTCATCGAGCGGCCGCTCTTCGACGTGGACGTCGAGCTCTCGGTCCCGTACGTCCAGATGTCTCCGAGCCTGGACGACGTGCAGCGCGCGGTCAACGGCGTCGCTAAGAAGATGCTCAACGCATCGCGGTCTATCAAGCGGTGGGGCAACACCGATCTCAACGGTGACGAGGAGAATCAGCCCGGCGTGGACTATGATAACCTCGGCACGGGTACATTTTTCGACGAAATCGCCAGCGACATCGACGTGGTCAAGCTTTGCCTCCTGCTCACTGGCGCCATGCACGGCTGCCGCACCAGCGTGGAGCAATACCTCACGGCGTTCACCGAGTTCGATTTTCTCTACCTCCAGGATCTCCAGCAGGCGTACGAGGAGTTCATGGCGAAGAAGCCCAACCTGGATATGTTTGAGACTGAGCTTCAAAAGTACATGAGCATTGAGAAGCACATCGGCAAAATTGCGCCCGTGCACAACATCGGCGCGCTTTCCCTGGAGACCCAGCCGCTCAAGGTCTCGCTCAAGGCGGAGGCCGCGACGTGGAAAAAGCAGTTCGCGAAGAATCTTCACGCGCACGGCAAGGACCAGCTCGAGACTATCGTGCAGTACATGAAGGACACCACGCTCCAGCTCAACCGGAAGATCGAGGACCTGGAGGATGTCCGCCACGTGATGGCCATACAGCAGGATATCCGTATCAAGGAATCGGAGATTGACTCCATCATGAACCCCATCGAGGAGGTTTATGGGCTGTTGACGAGGTACGAGGTCAAGGTTCCCAAGGAAGAGACCGACGTTGTCGCCGAGCTCCGCGGGAACTGGACCACGATGAATGCGCTCGCAGTCTCCGTTGGCGAGAATTTGCAGCGGCTCCAGGCTGGGTTCAAGCGGGATCTCGTGGCGCAGGTGAAGGTGTTCGTCGTGGATGCGCAGGAGTTTCGCAAGGATTGGGACGCAAACGGCCCGATGGTCGACGGTCTCGCGCCCGCGGAAGCCGTCGAGCGACTCAAGGATTTCCAAACCAAGTTTGCGCCGCGCAAGGCTAAGTGGGACAACTTCAGCAGCGGCGAGGCACTCTTCGGCCTGCCCGTGACCCTCTACCCCGAGCTCGAAAAGACCGAAAAGGAGATCGAGTTCCTCGACAAGCTCTACTCGCTGTGGACCAACGTCACTCAAACCATCGGGGGCTACGTCGACATCCTTTGGACGGAGGTCAGGGAGAATATCGACGTCATGACTGAGACGGTGACCTCTTTCCAGGCGCAGTGCAAGAAGCTGCCCAAGGCTATGCGAGACTGGCCAGCGTACGTCGACCTGAGGAAGAAGATTGATGATTTCCTCGAGATGTTACCCCTAATCCAGATGCTCGCGGCGCCCGCCATGAGGCCCAGGCACTGGACCAGGTTCCAGGAGATCACTGGCTCTGAGCTGGACATGGCCGAGGACACCTTCAAGCTCCAGAACGTGACAGAGTGCAGCATCCTGAAGCACTACGAGGACATCGAGGAGTGCGCCGCGGGTGCGGTGAAAGAGGAGCAGGTTGAAATGAAGCTGAAGCAGGTGGACGGTGACTGGGAAGATCTCATATTTGTCTTCAACGAGTTCAAGCAACACGGCCGGGTCGTGCTGGACATGGTGGCCACCGCCGAGCTTATCGAGAAGCTCGAGGACACCTCCATGGCGCTGGGAGGTATGGCCACCAACCGATACTCCGCGCCGTTCAAGGGCAAGGTTCAAGACTGGATCACCAAGATGGCCACGATCGAGGAGATCATCAACATGTGGCTCAACGTCCAGAACATGTGGATGTATATGGAGGCTGTCTTCAGCGGCGGTGACATTGTCAAGCAGCTCCCGTCCGAGGCTAAGAGGTTCAAGAACATTGATAAGCAGTTTGTCAAGATGGCCAAGGTCGCCGCGGACGTTCAGAACGTCGTCGAGGTGTGCTGCGACAGCAAGATGATGATGGAGGTGCTTCCGGTGCTTACCGAGCAGCTCGAGCTGTGCCAGAAGGCTCTCACTGCCTTCCTGGACACCAAGCGGGCCATGTTTCCCCGCTTCTATTTTGTCTCTGACCCGACACTGCTGGAGATTTTGTCGCTGGGCTCTGATCCCCCCTCGGTCTGCCCGCACTTCCAGTCTGGTCTCTTTGACTCGGTCACCGCGATTGAGTTCGACAAGGAAGACAAGTACAAGATGCTCAAGATGTTCTCGCAGCAGAACGAGGAGGTTGTCTTCCAGACATTCATCAGCGGCGAGGGCGGCCACGGCCACCTCGAGGAAAAGCCTGTGATTGCCACCGGCAACATCGAGTCGTGGCTCCAGGCACTGGTGGACGGCATGCAGGACTCGGTCAAGAGCATCATTCGTAAGGCTCACGCCGAGGTGCAGACCCAGCAGCTCGAGGAGTTCATCTTCGGCCACCCCGCACAGATCTCCCTGCTCGGTATCCAGTTCATGTGGACCAACGATATGCAATCCGCGCTGACTATTGCCAAGCAGAGCAAGGAAGCGATGAGAGAGGCTTTCAAGAAGCAGGCCGACATGCTGAAGGAGATGATCGTCATCACGACCAGGACCACGATCGGCAAGAACGACAGGAAGAACCTGGAGACGTGCATCACCGTCCACGTGCATCAGAGGGATACCTCGGAGGAGCTGATGAAGAAACGTATCAAGGACCCCGCCGATTTTGAGTGGATGAAGCAGTGCCGATTCTACTGGAATAAGGGCAGGGAGACCGTGATCATCTCCATCTGCGACGTCGACTTCGAGTATTCGTACGAGTATCTCGGCGTGAAAGAGCGCCTCGTGATCACGCCCCTGACGGACATCTGCTACGTGACTCTGTCTCAGGCGCTCGGCATGTTCCTCGGCGGCGCGCCTGCGGGACCCGCGGGTACGGGCAAGACGGAGACCACCAAGGATCTCGGAAACACCCTCGGCAAGTACGTCGTCGTGTTCAACTGCTCCGACCAGATGGACTACAAGGGCATGGGTAAGATCTACCGCGGTCTCGCGCAGTCCGGTCTGTGGGGATGCTTCGACGAGTTCAACCGCATCAACCT
>MDTE01135672.1_pt1 | contig 22120 bp, 17 predicted proteins | sample 811231 | NCBI WGS metagenome assembly MDTE01 (sample SAMN05326651, study PRJNA326480) | marine metagenome | isolation source: seawater | place: Indian Ocean: Red Sea | collected 2010 | reverse complement strand
TATGTTATTCATGCAAACGGCTTTTTAAATAGACCAAAACTGCCAGCAATGAAAGGAATCAATGATTATCAGGGTCATACATTCCATACTAGTCGCTGGGATTATGACTATACAGGGGGAGATTCATACGGAAACTTAGATAATTTGAAAGATAAAAAAGTTGCGATTATTGGAACAGGCGCAACTGCTGTACAGTGTGTTCCTCATTTGGCAGCAAGTGCACAAAAATTGTATGTCTTTCAAAGAACGCCCTCTTCTATTGATGAACGAAATAATACTGAGACTAACATTGAGTGGTTCAAGTCTCAAAAATCCGGGTGGCAAGATGAGCGTAGAGAAAACTTTGAAGGCTTTTTGACAGGTAATTTCACAAATAAAGACTTAGTAAATGATGGATGGACTGAGATATTTAGAACTATCCTTGGAGGGTTGATGAAAAATGGACCTTCTAAATTAGTATTACTAGGTTGGATTTTATCAGCTCCTTTAAATAGAAATTTCTATGAAGATGGACTAAGAACCTTTATTAGAAATAAATTCATGAAATATGTTTCGCGTGAAGACATAAATAGAAAAGTCGAAATTGTTGACTTCCAAAAAATGGAAAAAGTCCGAGCTAGAGCAGATGCATTAGTTAACGATCCAAATACAGCAGAATCTTTAAAACCATATTATAGACAGCTCTGCAAAAGGCCTTGTTTTCACGATGAATATTTGCAAGCATTCAATAATGACAATGTAGAATTAATTGACACAGATGGTCAGGGTGTCAAAGAGATAAGCGCTGAAGGAATTATTCATAATGGTCAAGAGTTTAAAGTTGATTGTATTATCTTTGCTTCCGGCTTTGAAGTTGGAACGGATTACTCAAGAAGATGTGGTTATCAAGTGAGTGGGATTGGCGGAATCACATTGAGTGAAAAATGGAAAGATGGATTGGCTACATTTCACGGAATTCATTCGAAGGGTTTTCCAAACTCATTCTTTTACGGTCCTGGTCAAGGTCCGATGACCGCAAACTTCACGCATTCTCTAGACGAACAAAGTGCGCACGTAGCATATATCCTTAAACAGCTTGATAGTAAAAATTTAAAATATGTAGAAGCTTCCGATGAAGCTGAAAAAGGTTGGATAGATACTATCGTTTCAAAAGCTAGAAATATGCAAAGTTTCCAAGAATCTTGTACGCCTGGATATTACAATAACGAAGGCAAGCCAAATACAAATCCTGCAAATAATACATATGGAGGTGGGGCTTTAGAATACTTCAAGCTGCTAAAAGATTGGCGTAAAAATAACAAACTTCAGGGGCTAAAAACTCATTAAAAAGAGTTGGCAATAGTGATACGGTGTAATAATCGGTCATATCCATCGTAACCACCTTCAGCCATATGCATAACTGTCCTGTTATCCCACATTAAAAGCATATTTTCATTCCACTTGTGGCGATAAATATACTTTTCTTGTGTCATGTGTTCATAAAGTTTTGATAACAATAAAAATGATTCTTCTTCATTAAAACCACAAATATGAGAAGTATAAACAGGATTAATGAATAATCCCTTTTTTTGAGTTTCTGGATGAACTTTCACTAAAGGATGTATCTGTTCCTTTTTTGCTTCTTTAGAGGTAATAATATTCATTGATCTTTGTTCTTTTTCAGTTGCATAAAATCCATCGTCTGCATATGGCAGCTTAGCGCTATGCACAACTTTTAAATTATCTATTTTCGATTTCATTTCAGCATCTAAATCTTCATAAGCAATTTGTGTATTTGCAAACAGAGTATCTCCGCCTATTGGAGGAATAATTTTAGACAGCAGAAAGGTAGCGGCTGGTGGATTCTCCTGAAATGACCAGTCCGAGTGCCATCCGCCTCCAAAAGGTGATGATTTTTCAGACGCAAGTCTCTTTACCTCAACAATGTTTGGTTTTTCATTCAAGCCACCCAAGAAAGGATCATCGCCAAAATTTCCAAATTCTAAAGAAAAATTTTGAAATTCATCATGAGTAAGATCTTGATTAGGAAAAATTGCTACGCCCTTATCTAACCAAATAGACCTAATTTTTTGGATTGTTTCAAAAGTTAATTTTTCATTTAAATTAACATCTGTAATTTCAACACCTAACGAGGAACTAGAGTCTTTATATTTAGTCTCAATTTGCTGTAACATTAAATGAATAATAACAGCTTTTATTTACTATGACTTTGAAAAGAGTAAGCCCATTGCTTGAAAAACACTCAAAAACTATAAATCTAAATCTTGCTCCAGATCCATGGAAAATTCTTAAATGTTGTGAAACTGGTATTGTTTTTCTAGAAAATCCACCAGGTTACGAAGCTTTAAAAGAAGATTATGCTTGGGAAAAAACTTATGAATCTGAGGTTAAAAAAAGAAAAACTGATGAACCAATTCGTTACAAGATTAGTTCCCTTTTGAAAGACTTCAGATTAAAAGTATTAAAAAGAAACAAGATTAAAGAAATTGCTAAGAAAGAAATTTTAAAAATCAATAATACTGATTCTATTCAATTATTAGATGTAGGTTGCGCTGATGGTGGCGCTTTGGAAAAAATTATTTCTGAATTACCTTTAATTTACCATAGTAGATGCTTGCCAAATGGCATTGAAATATCAGCAGCGTTAGCAAAAATTGCTAAAGATAGAGCAAACCGCGGTAAATGGGTTCATAACAACGCTTTAGATGGTATGTTAGAATTCGATGATAACTACTTTGATGTAGTAATTCTTTCATCTTTTTTAGAACATGAAATCGAACCGCTTCAACTTTTAAAAAATATTCTTGTAAAATTGAAAGATCATGGATGTGTAATAATAAAGGTTCCAAATTTTGCAAGTTGGAATAGGCACATTCGTAAAGAAAAATGGTGCGGATTCCGACATCCAGACCATGTAAATTACTTCACTCCCACTACTCTAAGAGAAACCGCACTTCGCTCAGGTTTTTCGAAATTTTCTATGAAATTATTAGATAGACAACCTCTTAGTGACAGTATGTATGCTGTGCTTAGAAAATCTTAACTTTTTAAAGAATTAATTATTTCTTCTTTATGCTCTCCTAAAGATGGTGCTGGATTATGATTCATTAATTCTTGGTTATTAAATTTTGCGGGATAACGTAGTGCTCTCGTTCGCCCTTGATTATTACTAGCAATTTCTTTAATTAAACCATTAGCTTCAATTTGTGGATGCGACATCAATTCATCTAGTGTTGTAGTGGCTGCACACGGAACATCTTCATTTCTTAATTTTGTTAAAGCTTCATCGGTTGTAAGACTTTCAAATTTTGATAATAAACTCATAACTTCTTCTAAATTTTCACTTCTTGCTGCAGTTGAATTAAATTTCTCATCTTCAATATACTCAGGTTTGCCCAATGCTCTAAAAATACCGAACCACTGAAGATCGTTCAAAGCGGCAATCGAAATGAAACCATCTTTGCATTTGTACAAGTTATATGACTTTGTCAAAGGTGCTAATGTTTGAACGTCATCATCTAATAAAGTGTGATTCATCATGCCATCTGGCCAAAGAAAAAAAACAGCAGAATCAATCATTGATAAATCTATTCTATCTGCAATTCCAGTTCTTTCTCTCTTCAATAAAGCTGAACTTATTGATTGGGTGACAGTGTAAGCAGTTATTTTGTCGCAAAGTAAAGTTTTGATGTATTGAGGCTGTACAGCATCGGATTGAATATCAGTTGCTCCCGACATTGCTTGGACAACATGATCATAAGCCGGAGATGATGCAAAAGGTCCCTGATTACCAAAACCATTTATCGAGACATAAATTAAGTTTTTATTAATTTCTTTGCATTCCTTTTCACCAAGACCCAGTTTATCCATGATGCCAGGCCTAAAGTTATTTATTAATACATCGGCTTCTGATATCAATTGCTTTGCAATATTTAAGCATTCAGTATTTTTTAAATCTAAATCAATAGATTTTTTACCTCTATTGCAATTAGCAAATAAAGCAGATATTCCCCCTTTCTGAGTTCCAAGATATCTCATGGGATCACCAATACCCGATTGTTCAATTTTTATAACTTCGGCACCTTGATCTGCTAACATCATTGTTGCCAGAGAAGCTGTAATGATTGTTGAAATTTCAACAATTTTTATACCATCTAAAGGTTTGCTATTTTTCATTTTCTCTCCCCAATACTAATTTATAATTAAAAGATACTTTGTCTTTAACACTAATTCAATGAGGGAGTTATGAGTGATTTAAAAGAATTATCAGAATTAGCCTGGAAAGGTTTGCTAGATACTAAATTTGAACATCACCCTGTACATTCTTTTTATGAAGGATCGACAGAAATTAAATCCAATTTATTAGCAATGAAGGGGATTGGAGGTTTTTTTGCATTAGATACTGGAGATGGATTAGTTATGATTGACGCTGGTAGCCAATTAGATATAGAAACTGGTTACAAAGAAATTAAAAAATGGAGACCTAAGGATTTTTTAAAAGCGGCAATTTTTACTCATCATCATGTTGATCACATTTTTGCGGTAAAAAAGTTTGATGAAGAATGCAAAGCAAATAATAAACCGCTTCCTACAGTTTATTCTCATGAACTTACTCCAAATCATTTTGACAGATATAAGTTAACAAATGGCTGGAATACTGCAATAAACCGAAGACGGTTTGCTATTGATGTAGACAAATTTCAATGGCCTACCGAATACAGGTATCCAGATAAAACTTTTAAATCTAAAACATCATTCAAACAAGGAAAATTAACTTTCAATCTATATCATGGTAGAGGTGAAACTGATGATCACACTTGGGTTCATATACCTGAAGAAAATATCATTGCGCCTGGAGATTTATTTATATGGGCAGTGCCAAATGGTGGCAATCCCCAAAAGGTTCAGAGATATATATCCGATTGGGCGAATTCATTAAACCAGATGATTGCGTTAGAGCCTGAAATTTTATTACCAGGTCATGGGTTTCCCATCTTTGGTAAAGAAAGAATTGAAGAAGCACTTTCTACAACTTCAAGCCTTCTTAATTCAATCGAAACCCAAACAGTTAAAATGATGAATAAAGGCAAGAGATTAAACGAAATAATTCATTCAGTTAAAATTTCAGATGATTTGTTAAAACTACCTTGGTTAAGACCGGTTTACGACGATCCAGAATTTTTAATTCGAATGGTTTGGAGAAGATATGGCGGATGGTGGGATGGTGAATATGATCGATTACTACCTGCCCCAAGATCAGATGAATCTAAGGTTTGGGTTGAATTATCTGGAGGTGTAGAAGTGATTGTTAAGAAAGCCTTAAATCTTAGTTATGATGGAAATGATAAGCTAGCGGCGCATCTTATTGAAACTGCTTTTTATGCTGATGAAACAAATGAAAACATACATGAAGCTAGAAAAATTATTTACAGTAATTTTTCTTCTAAGCAGGAATCTTCAATGGCTAGAAACATACTCAATCATGCCAGTTTAGCTAGCGGTCAAAATAAACGAGATTTAGCAGAGACTGATTAATTAATATTGGAAATTTCTTCTGAAGTCAATTCTCTAGCTTCTTTGACCAAAAGGATCGGAATTCCATCATTTATCGGATAGGCTAATTTACTTTCAATACAAACTAATTCTTGCCCAATCAAAATCAACCTCTTTTTTGATTTAGGGCATACTAGAACATCTAATAATTTTTTATCTATCATTTATCAGTCATTAACTATTCAAATAGTTATCTATACGGTTAATACAACTTTCTTTGCCAATTAAATAAAGCAAGTCTGAAATTGAAGGCGCATTAGACTTACCGGTTAATATTAATCTTAATGGTTTTCCCAATAAAGAAAATTTCATATTATTTTTAGTCAAGAAACTATCTATAAATACACCAATTAATAATTTATCCTTAAAATCTACTTCCTTTAGTTCCTCTTTAAATGAATCTAGTAAACTTTTATCTATTTGAATTTTCTTCATCAACTCATCAGAAATATCTGGGTCTTCATAAAAAAAAGTTAACTCATCAACAAGATTGGAAATATTTTTTGAGCCTTCTCGCATCAAATCGACAATTTCAAATTTTTTATCATTTCTCATAAATTTTTCTGATAGAGAAAAATTACCATTGATGTAAAAGAAAAGCTCTTCTAAATTTGATTCCTTAAGATAATGATTATTGTAAAAATCTAACAATTCTTGAGAAAATTTTGCAGCAGAAGAATTCACATTCTTTATATCAAAGTGTTCAATCAGATCACTTTCTGAAAATATTTCTTGCTCCTTAAATGACCAGCCTAATTTAATTAAATAATTAACCATGGCCTCTTTTAGATAACCCATTTTTTTATATTCTAAAATATCCAATGCTCCTTCTCTTTTAGACAATCTTTTTCCTGACGAAGATAAAACCATAGGTAAGTGGGCATACTCTGGCAATTCTGAATTCATAGCTTTTAATATATTAATTTGTTTTAAGGTATTGGTGAGATGATCATCACCCCTAATGACATTGGTAATTTGCATATCCAAATCATCAATTGCAGCACAAAAATTATATGTAGGAGAGCCATCTGATCTTAAAATAATAAAATCATCAAGTTCCTTATTATTAATAGATATTTTCTTTAATATTTTGTCTTCAAACGAAGTAATGCCATCAAGTGGCATTTTAAAACGTAAGACATTTCCTTCCTCATGAGGTAGATTTAAATCTCTACTAAAACCGTCGTATCTGGGTTGCTGTTTATTCTGCTGTTGAATTTTCCTGACTTCTTCTAATCTTTCTGAGGAAACATTACATGAATAAGCCAATCCTTTTTTATGCAAGTCTAAAGCAATTTCTTTATGTCTATTAATACGATCACTTTGAAATAATGGCTTTTCATCGGGCTCGATGCCAAGCCATTTCAAACTATTGATTATGGAATCTACGTATTCTTTTTTTGATCTTTCTTTATCCGTGTCTTCAAACCTCAACAAGAACTTCCCATTATTAGCCTTGGCTTGAAGCCAAGCAAAAATTGCTGTTCTAGCGCCGCCTATATGTAAGTGGCCTGTTGGGCTTGGGGCAAATCTAGTTTTCATTTTTTGATAAAGATAATAAATATTTTTCGTGAAGTTTATTTTCTTCGGAAGTTGCTTCAACTCTTAGAAGAGGTATTGAACCATCAACTTTAATAGTTCTAGAATTAGTAGAATTTATTTGCGACGGTGCTAATTTTAAGTCAGTTTGGCCACCGGTCATCGAAAGATACACCTCACCTAAAATTTTTGAATCAACTAAAGCTCCGTGATAAGAACGATCATAACCCTGAACATTATATCTTTCCGTCAACACTTCTAGACTATTTCTCTGTCCAGGATGTATTTGACGCGCCATCAACAAAGTATCTGTTATTTTGGCTGCATAATCCTCTATTCTTTCTGAAATATTATTCAATGCTAATTCGTTATTAATGAATCCTATATCAAATTCTGCATTATGGATTAAGAGTTCTGCTCCTTTTATAAATTCAAGAAGTTCTAAATAGACATCAATAAATTTAGGTTTGTCTGAAAGAAATTCTTGAGAAAGTCCATGAACTTTAACTGCACCAGGATCAATTGCTCTATTTGGATTTAAGTATGACTGATATTCTCTTCCAGTAAATTTTCTATTTTCAATTTCCACGCAAGCAATCTCAATTAACTTGTGTCCAGATTTATAATCCAATCCTGTAGTTTCAGTATCTAAAAAAATTTGCTTCATTTATCTAAATTCTTAATACCTAAATTTGCCAAAGCATCGGCTTTTTCGTTTTCAGGATTGCCACTATGGCCCCTTACCCAATTCCATTTTATTTCATGAAAATTATTTAATTCGTCTAATGCTTTCCATAAACTTATGTTCTTTACAGGTTTTTTATTTGCAGTTCGCCACCCATTTATTTTCCACTTTTTAATATAGTCAGTAATGCCATCCATTACATATTTTGAATCCGTGTATAAATCCAGATCAATTTTTTTATCAAAGAAATTCAATGCTTTAATTACAGCAGTTAATTCCATTTGATTATTTGTTGTTTCTTTAGAACCGCCGCTAAGTTCAATTTGTTCATTTTCCAATAAAATTAATACACCCCATCCCCCAATACCTGGATTTCCTTTACAAGCGCCATCTGTATAAATTCTAATCTTTTTCATTTTTTGCTGTTAAACAATTGCATCTCCTAATGATAAAATTAACTTGTGATTGAAGTTATTCCCATAAAAGCATTTACTGATAATTATATCTGGGCTTTGGTTAGTAAAGAATCAGTTTATGTTGTTGATCCAGGTGATCCAAATCCAGTTTTATCATTTCTTGAAGAAAATGACTTCATTTTAGAAGGTATATTAATTACGCATCACCATTTTGACCATACTGGGGGAGTAAAAACTTTAGTTGATAAATTTAATGTTCCAGTTTTCGGTCCTTCTGGAAGTAATATTGAGGGCATATCTGTTGAATTGAAAGAGAATGATTCAATTCAAATCTTTGGTCAAAATTTTAAAGTTTTTGAGGTTCCTGGGCATACTCTTGATCATATTGCTTATTATTCAGAGAAAGATCAAAAATTATTATTTTGCGGCGATACACTTTTTTCTGGCGGCTGTGGCAGACTATTTGAAGGCACTCCGTCGCAAATGTATGACTCACTGACTAAACTTAAAAATCTATCTCCTGAAACTTTAGTTTATTGCACTCACGAATACACTGAAAGTAATTTGAATTTTGCGGTGGTAGTTAATGATGAAAATGAATTTCTCAAAAAATATCATTCAGAGGTAAAGGATAAAAGAAAAAATGACGAAATTACCTTGCCTTCGACTATAGAAAAAGAATTAAGAATAAATCCTTTTTTAAGGCTTAGTGATGAAAATATAATTACTAATGCTAGTAATTTTAACTCTTCAAAACTTACTAAAGAAGTTGATACTCTCAAAGCCGTGCGAGAATGGAAAGATAGTTTTTAATGAAATATCTCTTTATTATACTTTTAATAATCACCAATAGCCTTTATGGTCAAAATGTAAGATCCTCTGAATCTTTATGGGATCTAATTAAATCAAATAGTAATTTGAAATATGATTCTAAAAGAACAGAAATCATCAATGCATCCGATAAGTACATTAGTAATCAATATTTAATAAACAGACTTTCCAAAAATGGACAAAGATATCTCTACTATACTGTTAAAGAGGGCTTAAGAAAGGGTTTGCCAGTTGAATTGAGTTTAATACCCTTTGTAGAAAGTCAATTCGATCCATACGCAAGATCAGCAACTGGTGCTACTGGGATTTGGCAATTTATCCCGAGTACTGCAAGAGAAAATGGTTTAAAAAAAAATTGGTGGTATGACGGTCGAAGAGATATTGTTGCTTCTACCGAAGCTGCATATGGTTTTTTATCAAAACTATACGAAAGATATGGAGATTGGTTAATAGCAATTGCCGCCTATAATGCTGGTCCTTCTAGAATAAAAAAAGAAATAGAAAAAAATAAAAAAAATGGCCTCCCAACGGATTTCTGGTCGTTAAATCTTCCCAGAGAAACCAAATCATATGTTCCTAAAATATTAGCAATAGTTGAGTTAATTCGAAACCCTAATGATTTCAATATTCAACTTCCCTTTTTACCAAATAGACCTTATTTCAGAATTATTGAACTACCCTCTCAAGTAGATTTAACGCAGGTCTCTAATTTATCTGGAGTGAACTTAGAATTGATCTATGAGCTTAATCCAGGTTTTAATCAATGGGCAACTGATCCAAATGGTCCATTTCATATCTTATTGCCAGTTGGAATTGCAGATAGATTTCAGATTATCTTAGAAGACATTGATCCTAATGAGCTGGTCCAATGGGATAAATATTTGGTATCACGCGGCGATACATTAAGTTCAATCGCAGAAAAGTATCTTATTGATTTTGAACTATTGAAAGAAATAAACGGACTTAAGGACGATACTATTTATGAATCAGAAGAATTAATAGTGCCAAGAGGTCCAAGTTGGATAAAAGATTATCTTAACCGACCAGATGTTTATTACGTACAAAGTGGTGATAGTTTATGGTCAATTGCTAAAAAGTTTGAAGTGACAATTAGAGACCTTTCCATATGGAATGATTTAAATCCGTCTAATTTCCTCATCACAGGAACTAAGATTTTAATCTATCCAAAATATTTAAAACCTAGACCGGTTCCCAAAATTAATAGAAATGATATTACGTATCCAGTTAAATCAGGAGACACCATAAACAAAATATCTTTAAGGTTTGGAATTACAAAGGATTGGATCTTAAAATGGAATAAAATTGAAGACGAAAGCTTAATCTATCCAGGAGACATTCTTAATCTCAAGCTTTCTGAACTAAATTGATATAATTTAAACAACCGTAAAGGGCTAAGTGTTCTTGATCTACTATATTAATTACCGTATTTTCTAATATCTTAAATTGTGGTGAATTTTTGTTTGAAAGAAAGTAATTCTTTTTAAAATCTGTAGTTTCTAAAAAATACCTCAATGATCTTACTAAGCTTCCAGAAAGATAAATACCTTTGCCTGGTAAATAAATTAAAGATAATTGTGCCAAAAAATATGCTAATTTTTTGAGAAAATCACTTACAACTTCAAGAGCCTCTATCTCTTTTTCTTCTGCAAGCCTAATTACCTCCTCAGGAGTTAGATTTTTTTTAGTCAAATACATATAAAACTTTGAAATTGCGGATCCTGATAAAACATCTTCGATCTTTCTAAATTTACTAAAAGAATAAAAATCATCATCTACAAGATCTTTTATACCAAAATTTATATTTCCTATTTCAGTTGCGTGCGCAACCTTATGGTCAAATAGAAGTGAAACTCCTAATCCAGTTCCGGGTCCAACACACAAAATACAATTATTATAAGGTTGTTTATTCTTATTGATTACATTGAATAAATTTTCCTCTTTGACATTGAGATGACTGTAAGCGACGGCCTCCCAATCATTCAAAATGTAACATTGGGAAAGTTTATATTTTGCTTTAATATCCTCTCGATCAATTTTTAAATTTCTATTTGTCATTTCAATTGAGTCATATAATTTAGGCCCGGCAACAGAAAGAACTATATTATTTAATTCAACTGGAGTTGTTTTTAAAATTTGATCTATTAACGAGTCTATGGTTTCGGAATTTTTTAATTTTATCTTTTCAATCTTAGAAATTAATTTACTCTTATTATTAGCTATAGCGTATCTAAAATTAGTACCGCCTATATCTACTAGAAGAGAACTCTCCATATATGTATTACTTTAAAATTGAGTTGAAAGTCTTAAGTAAATGAATCTACCTAAAGAATCGTAAAAAGAGGAGTAAAAATTTCCATTACCTGGCACATAACCTATTTGTCCATTAACAGGCGGGTCTTGATCAAATAAATTCTGGACACCAAATCTTAGATTCAGTTTATCAAATGAAAATTTGATGGAAGGATCAACATAAGTAAAACTTTTAAAGGGAATATTTTCACTATATGTCGTTCTTGGATCGTCAATATTAATATCATCTACAGAACCTAAGTATCTAACTCTAACTGATATATCGATAGGAGTTTTGTTAACAGAAGTAATCAAATCTAAGGTTAAAATATTCTGAATCTTTGGTGATGGCAGTCCGCATGCATTCTCATATTTTCCTAAGCACTCAAGAGGGATATTACTCGAAGCTTGCTGAATATCTCTTTTCAAAAGAAAATTGGAGAAATTATTTACTTTAATGGTTCCAATTTTTGATTCAAAGATTCTCTCATAAAAAATATCTAAACCCGATGTGACGTTACTCACAAAATTTAATAATGGCGTGTTGATTTTTCCAGTTCCTTCGTGAAAAGTCCCTGTGACAGGATCCCTATCAATTAAACTGCACCATTTACTTAATCCAGTATCTAAACATTGCGATAAAATTGTATCTGCATTTGAGGAGCCAATTTGGTCCTCTAAGTCGATATGATAAAAATCTACTTCTAAATAGTCTTTTTGATTATTGAAAATTAATCCAATACTTGAAGTAATAGCTTTCTCAGGAGACAAATTCAAGTTTCCTCCCAATGTAGTTGCAATAGAACTTGCAGGCGCTTCAATGTCACCATAAAGATTGACTGTAACTCCTGTATTAGCACAATCGTTTAAAGATCTTGAAGGAATATTTCCGGAGCAAGGATCAGAACTAAGGGCAACAAATTTTGAATGAGTCTGTTCAAATAATTCATGAATAGCTGGAGCTCTAATCGCTTTTTGAATTGAAGCTTTTAAAATTAAGTTATCATTTAGAAAATAAGTAAAACCTAAGTCAAAAGTTTCGGCTTTTTGCGAAAGAGAATAATCTGAAAATCTATAGCTACTTGAAATATCTAGAGAATTTTTGAATGGTAAAAGAAATTCAACAAAGAATTCATCTACATTTATTTCTCCAATCAAAACACGTTGTTCTACTTGCTGCCCAGCACCGTCGTCGCCTTGAAAGTTTTCATCAGGTAGTTTAACTAGCTCCGTTTTTCTTTTTTCATATCCAAAAGCAAATGAGGGATTTAAAAGCAATTCACTTTCATAAGGAATTGAGTTCATAAAACTAATAAAATATTGAGATTCATTGCTTGATCCATAAATAGATAAGTCTAGATTAATATAATCCAATAATTCTTGAGTTACTCCTAAAGATGGATTTGAAACAACCTGATTTCCGTTGTTTATAAAAATGTTCCAAGGAACACAATCTGGGTCATTACTAATACATACTGGGTTTGATACTGTTCCTGATATATTAAGAGCATTTGCTGTTTTGGATTTTGAAATATCATTAAAATAAATATAGTTTAAATCTGTGATAGATCTCTGAATAAAAAAATTATATTTCCAATTATTTCTTAGATTTCCATTCAAATCGAAAACGAAACGTTCATTTGTTAAATCAAAAAATTGCTCTCTAGGTGAACCTTCAAAATTTCTTCTGCTCAAAATGACTGACTGAGAATCTGAGTTGATTAAACCAAAATCGGTACACAATTTTTCAATTTGTTGGGTGGATAAAAAAGGATTAGCACAGGGAATTGACACTGTCTCTCTAAATAAAAGAGAGTAATCCAGTCCCGCTGTGGTCTCATCATTCATTCGAAAATAACTTGTTTTAATTTGATGATTATTATTTATTTGATAATCAATTAATAAACCAAAATTTAATTTTTCATCAGGTCGTTGCAAAAAGTTAAAAGAAGCAAAATTGTAAACAGTACTGCCAGGTATAAAGTTCGTACCTTGAACATGATAGGTTGTATCAGCTCCGATCTTAAAAAACCCTTCTTTTGATGCAGACGAGCCTCTGCAAACAGAGTTACTTGAGAGAGCGCAATTACTTATATCTCTCTCAGACCACCTGACAAAATCAACCTTTCTATAATTTAAATATGAAATTAAATGTAAGTTTTTATTAAATTTTTTTCCAAATGTAATTGAATAAGTTTCTTGGTTGCCATCACTTACAGACTCTGGCGCTAAGGGATAAGGTTTTGCTAGATGTATTTCTCTTAAATGATGATTATTATTGTCATGATTATAAAATCCGCCTTGAAGATCTATTTTTAATCCCTCAAAAGTTCTATCTAAAATAAAATTTACTACTCCACCTATCGCGTCAGATCCATAAATAGTCGATTTACCACCAGTAACTATATCTATTCTTTTAACTAATGAATCAGGGATCTGATTTATATCTGCCTGAGAATGACCGTCAAATGGAGTTCCAGGAGAAAGACGTTTTCCGTCGACCAAGATCAAGGTTCTATCACTTCCTAAGGCTCTTAAGCTTATGGACGCAATGCCATTTGAGAAGCCTGATTGTAAAGCAGTATTACTTGGGTTAATTTGAGGTAAAGTAAATAAATAATCTTCAATTCTAAAAGAGCCGTTCTTTTCTAAGTCTTCTTTATCAATTCTAAAAAAAGGATTTACAACTCTTTCGTTGCTAGATTTTAACAATGATCCAGTTACTACCAATTGCTCAGTTAATTCATCATTTTGTGAATGAACTACTAAGGAAATTAAAAAAAACGATAAATATAAAAAATATATTTTTACCATAAGAATGAAGGAGTAATTAACTCCCTCATTCTATATGTTTTGTAAAAGATATTCGATATGAAAGATTTATAAACTTAAATCAAATCTCAATCCCAAATTTCGTCCTGCTAAAGGAACTTCATTTTTTACGTAAGAAGAATGATTTCTCGCAACTTCATCGGTTAAATTTGAACCAAAAAAGCTTAAAGTCAAATCATCCTCTGAATAAAGATTAAAGGATTTAGAAACCATTAAATCTACCATGTCAAATCCATCAGTTGTTGATTCACCAGCTGCAACATCATGTTGAGATTTAACATCTTTCAACGATAAGTCAAAAGTTAAACCATCCTGAGTGTATATAAAAGAATAAATATTTCTCGATGGAGTAATTCTTGGAATGTTTGACCCATCTGAAAATTTACCGTCTACTGAATCTTTTCCAAGCAGCACAGATAAATTACCATTGAATAAATCAAAATCTGTTTTCACACTAAACTCATATCCGTCGAATTCAGCATCTTGTTGAGAGTGTCTTGCGATAAGCACTTCTTCAAGCTCTGTACCATTAGGATCATCTAGAAGATAAATATAGTTATCAACATCATTTTCAAAATAAAGAAAATTAAACTGAATATTATTTAATTGGTAAGAAAATTCTAAATCAATGTTTTTAGATTCTTCTGAAGTTAAGGTAACACTTCCAATTTCATATCTTTGAATTGCCATGTGCTTACCATTCATGAATATCTCAGTTGAAGAAGGCGCTCTTTCTACATTTGAATATCCCAACGTTGCTTCAATATTATCCCCGAGAGGCGCATTTAGAGACAACGAATAACTCAAGTTATCGAAGTCTAAATTATGATTGGTTATAACTACGTTGTTAGGATCGGTTGCATCAGCTATAGAACCACCAATACTAATTTGATCATATCTAATTCCAAAATCTAAATGTAAATCATTAAAATTTGTTCCTAAATAATAACCAATAGTTTCTTCAGACGTATCAGCTGGTCTCATCGAAGGTGTTCCTTCTTCTTTAATTACTGAAGAATCAGAATTAGCCATGTTGAAAACAATTTTTTGTTCGTTATCTTTAGAAATATCTAAAATTAACTGAATTTCTTCCGAATCATTGGTGAAAGTGGTAGCTCCCTCTTCTTCGTGATCGTCTCCACCGTCGCCTCCATCATCTCCATCATCTCCATCTTCATGGTGTTCTTCTTCGTGTTGTTCAGTAAGAAAAGAATCTGTTTCACGAAGCGAATAAGCTATCGAATTAATTGGACCGTTCAATTGGTATTCTCCTGCGAAATTAATCACGCTAGAATCAGTAAAAGCAAAAATCCTTTCTTCTTCATGTTCTGGTTCTGGTTCACCTGGTGCAGGAGGATCTTCGTGCTCTTCGCCGTGAAACGGCACTCCATTAAATTGATCTATGTTCAATGCGGAAATACCGTAGTAACCCCAATCTCCTGTTTTTGAAATACCAAATCTTGTTGCAGACATCTTTGAATCAGAATTAGCAAGGAAAGATGACTCTTCATGATCGTCATCGTCGTCATCATGAATTACTGCTTCATCTGGAATATCAAAGTTATCTAGATTTTTGTGAGTATGGGAAAAGAATAAATTAATTCCTTCAACATTTCCTGAATAATTAAAATTGAAATTATCTCCATCGTTGACTGATTGAGATTCAAAACCAATATTAACGACATTCTCTAGAAGGTCTTTTTTTGAAATCGTATTATCAACAATATTCACTATTCCCCCAATCGCACCGTTTGAATAAAGAATCGATGAAGGTCCTTTGATTATTTCAATTTGTTCAACTCCACCAATATCAACATCTATAGGATGATCGGCGCCCATAAAGGCTACGTCTCTTACGACCAAACCATTATTCAAAACTTTAACTCTGTTACCAGACATACCTCTGATAATTGGTTGGCCAACCGAAGCGCCATAATCTTGATTTGAAACACCCAATAATGAATCAATTGACTCAGCTAATGTTGAGACTCCTTTTTTGGAAAAGTCTGAATATTGAATAACATGTATAGGATTATTAATACTACTTGCATCACTATCTAGAAAAGCTGAAGTAACTGTAAGTTCTTCAATATCTTCCTGAGCAATTAATAATCCTGTTGCTGCAAATAAAGCAACAAAAAAAATATAAAAATTTTTCATAAAAACTCCTGTTTTTTATAATTAATTAAAAAAATAAAATCTTTAAATTAATTAGGCGGAGCTCGTATGAAAAAATTTGAATTAAATAAATTAAATAAGTTGTTTTGAGAAGAAAAAAAGTAATTTGTTGAATACTTATTAAAAATTTTAATTGAAAGATCGTCTGAAAAATTAACTTCGGTAAAATGACAAAAAGTACAAAATTCGATTTCTTCTTCATGATCAAGATCTAAATGTTCTTCATGAAAATATGAATGACCTGTTAAGGAAAATAGGGATAAGCAGGATAAAATAAAATAGATCTTTAATTTCACGAAGATTGATTATACTCAACGTGATAAAATTTAGAAATGTCTTTTTTAAACAAAAAAAAATTCTTAATTGTTGGTGTAGCAAATAAATTTTCAATTGCTGCAGGAATAGCTAGAGCTATGCATAACCAAGGAGCAGAAATAATCTTATCTTATCAATCAGAACGACTTAAAAGTAAAGTCATGCAAGTTGGACAAGAACTAAATTGTGATACTTACATTGAGTGTGATGTTTCAGATGATAATTCTATTAAAAACTTGGTAAAAAAAGTAGAAAGTAAATGGGGCTATTTGGACGGACTAGTTCATGCTGTTGGATTTGCTCCAGCAAATGAATTAGAGGGAGATTTTACTGATGTTGCTACTCGAGAAGGGTTTAAGATAGCTCATGACATTAGCGTATACAGTTTCACTGCATTAGCTCAAGCATCAAAAAATCTTATGAAAAATAGAAATGCATCTTTGTTGACACTCTCCTATTTAGGCGCTGTAAGGACCTTACCAAATTATAATGTCATGGGTGTTGCCAAAGCAGGATTGGAATCTACTACTAGGTATTTAGCTAATAGTCTCGGCAAAGACAATATTAGAGTAAATGCCATCTCTGCAGGACCTATAAAAACTTTAGCTGCGTCTGGAATTAAAAGCTTCAGAAAAATGCTTTCTTACAATGCGTCTAGGAGTCCTTTAGGGAGAAACATCACTGCTGAAGAAGTTGGAAATGCGGGAGCTTTTTTGTGCTCTGACTTAGCCAGTGGAATAACTGGAGAAATTTTATATGTTGATGCAGGATTCAACATTACCGCTATGGGTGATTTATCTGAAGCGGATTAGTAAATTTTTGCCGAAGCTCTTAAATCTTCATACAAGCTATCTCTTTCAATTTCACCTAATGCCTGGCTAATAAAATCTTTAGTTTCTTGTATTTCTTCTAAAGTAATGACGCCTTTGAAATCTTCGACGTCTGTGAGCTGGATTACGTAGGCGTCATCTAAATAAACCTTAGATATAATTGAATCTTCTCCATTCGTGTCAGAAATAGAGAAAATAGCGCTTACAACCTCTTGAGGAAATAAACTAGTATCTCTATCTACCTCTGAGTATGTTGTGAAGCTCTCTAGATTATTTTCACTTCTAATATCTACCAAAGAGTCATTTATCAAAGAAGGTAATAATATTTTTGCTGAGGAGATTTTTAATTCGTTAACAATTTCATCCTTAACTTCTTCCAATGGTTTTAACTTACTAGGAAAATAGTCTGTTGGTTCCAAAATAACGTATCCTTGATCTGATTCATATGGCCCATAAATCTCATTAAGAAATACATTTCCCCGTTCAAAGTCTTCAATTAAATCTACTTCCCCATAGGAAGTAATTAAGTCCGTAACGGACATCCCGTTGATAGAGCTGGAAAAGATATTATATATTTCAGAAATTTCAGTAACTGATAGATTATCTATGTTCTCGTCAATCTCGTTTAAAACATCCTGAAGCTCATCTTCAGCTTTCATTGAAATAAGTCTTTCTATAATTTCATCATCAGAAATAGTAAATTCGTTTTTTTCCGTTAATTTTAAAATATGAAAAGAACCATCAAGATCGATAACATCGGAAATCTCATTGATATTGAGATTAGAAATAGCATTTTCAAATTTATCTGGAAAAATAGTTCCATCGGTAAATCCTAGATCACCAAAATTATCTTTGGATCCAACGTCGTCAGAAAAAGCCAAAACCAAATCATTAAAAGTTTCCGATGAATCAATTATTTTTGAAACAATCTCATTTGCGAGGGCAAGTTGTTCATCTTTGTTATTTGAATCATAAGATAACTGAATGTGACTGATCCTAGACTGTCCGGAGTTTTGACTGCTCATAGATAAAGCTTCTTTTTCTTCTTTAATTTCATCATTAGATACTTCCAATCCCTTTTTAAAATCATCCTTAGAAATACTAATCATATTTAAATCTATTTTTTTTAATGTAAGAAAATTTGACTGGTTATTTTCATAAAAATCAATTATCTCTTTTTCTGAAACGGTTTGAAGCTCAGCAACATCTTTTAAATTTATTTTTTTAAATCTAATATTTCTTTTTTGCTTTGAAGTTGTTATAAAACTTTTTGCATCCTCATTGGTTACAAAAACCGAGTTGTTAAAAAAATTTATCAATTCAAGAGCATTGTATTTTGACTTGGTAAGTGCCCTAAAATCATCAGTAGTCATCCCTAGCCTAGACAAAAGCCCTCGGAAAATATTTACATCAAATCTACCATCTGCATAAAAACTAATATCCTTTTTTATAATATCGTTTATTTTATCTTCAGATATATCAAGGCCTAAGTCTTCTGCCTTTTGAGAAAATAATTCTTTAAAAATGATCGAACTTCTTGTGAAAGCTTCTAGATCATCATCAGAAATATCTCCAGAATTAAAATTAGATGAAATTCTATTAGCTTCTAAATTATATTCACCGATGTGTATATCTTCTCCATTTACTGAAAATGCTTGATTATTTCCTAAATTAGTATTCCCAATAAAGCCTCCAAAAGTTGCAACCAATACAAATACGATAAATCCAACAATTATTGTTGAACCAGTCGAACTTAAATTTTTTCTTATATTTGATATTGCCGACATATTTCCAAAAAAAAACGCGCCATTACGACGCGTTTTTTATTATATATATTTTATAAACTATCTTTAAGGGCTTTACCTGGTTTAAAACCAACACCTTTAGATGCAGCTATTTGAATAGTCTCGCCAGTTTGTGGGTTTCTTCCCATTCTTGCCGCTCTTTCTCTTACTAAGAAAGTACCGAAACCAACTAATGCAACTTGGTCTCCACTACTTAATGCTCCAGCTATTCCATCAAGAACAGCATCCAAAGCTCTCCCCGCCTCAGCTTTTGACATGTCCGTTGCTGATGCTAATGAATCAATTAATTCTGCTTTATTCATAACTCTCTCTGTTTAAATTTAAATAAAATAAAAGTTATTAACTATTCATTAATAACTCTGGTCATTTAATTCCTAAGTTATATAGATGTCAAGCAGATATGAGGTGATGCTTAAATAAATTTTTAATGAGTTTCAAGTTTATTTTTCTTATTTTTCAAAGTTTTTCGAGTTTTCGGTTCAACTATCTTCTCTGCCACCCAAGGTTTGGGTTCTTCAGTAAAAACCACTTTAAAAACTTCATCAATCCATTTAACAGGTTTGATCTGCAAATCTTTTGTAATTTTCTCAGGTATTTCTTTTAAATCACCAACATTACCGTCAGGTATCAAAACTGTTTTTATGCCTCCTCTACGAGCTGCTAATAGTTTTTCCTTAAGTCCACCAATTTTTAAGACTTCACCTCTAAGGGTAATTTCACCGGTCATAGCTACATCAGCTCTAACAGGTAGGTTAGCTAAGACTGAAGTGACAGCAGTGACCATACCAATTCCTGCACTGGGACCGTCTTTTGGAGTAGCGCCTTCAGGAACATGAATATGAATATCATTGAGTTCATGAAAGTCAGGATTTATTCCAAGCCCTTCAGATCTAGATCTAACTACAGATATGGCTGCTTGAATAGACTCTTGCATAACGTCACCAAGTTTACCGGTCTTGATTATTTTTCCTTTTCCTTTGAAAGCAGATGCTTCGATGGTAAGAAGTTCACCCCCAACTTGCGTCCAAGCCAAGCCAGTCACCTGTCCGATACGATCTTTTTCTTTGGCTTCACCAAAATCAAATTTCTTAACCCCGAGAAAATCTTCAATATTTTTAGAAGAGATCTTTTGTTTAGTTTTTCTTTTTAAATCAGCAATTTTTTTTATAGTTTTTCGACAAATTTTAGCTATCTCTCTTTCTAAGGCTCTAACTCCAGCCTCTCTAGTAAAGTATCTAATTGCGTCAAGAATACCAGAGTCTTCAAAGATAATTTCGCTATCAGCAAGCCCATTATTTTTAAGTTGTTTTGGTACTAAATAATTTTTTGCAATACTTAATTTTTCATCTTCTGTATAACCTGGAAGCCTGATTATTTCCATCCTATCGAGCAATGGACCAGGAATATCTAAGGAGTTGGCTGTGCAAACAAACATTACGTCAGAAAGATCATAGTCAACTTCTAAATAATGATCATTAAAAGTATGATTTTGTTCCGGATCTAAAACCTCTAGCAAGGCAGATGAAGGATCACCTCTATAATCAGCGCCAATTTTGTCAATTTCATCTAAAAGAAATAGAGGATTCTTAACCCCAACTTTTGACATCTTTTGAAGAATCTTACCTGGCATAGATCCTATGTATGTTCTTCTATGCCCTCTAATTTCAGCTTCGTCTCTTACTCCGCCCAGTGCAACTCTTACAAATTCCCTACCCGTGGCTCTAGCAATGGATTCTCCTAAAGAGGTTTTACCTACTCCAGGGGGTCCAACTAAACAAAGAACTGGCCCTTTGATTTTACTAACTCTTTTTTGCACAGATAAAAATTCAAGAATTCTTTCTTTTACTTCTTCTAAACCGTGATGATCGTTTTCAAGGATTTCTGAGGCCTTAGAGATATTCTTTTGAATTTTAGATTTCTTCTTCCAAGGGATACTTATCATCCAATCAATATATCCCCTCACGACAGAAGCTTCAGCAGACATTGGCGGCATTAATTTAAATTTATTTAATTCCGTATTAACTTTTTCCGTAGCCTCTTTGGGCATACCTGAATCCTTAATTTTTTTCTCAATGGCTTCTATCTCATCATCTATGTCTTCACCTTCACCCATCTCTTTTTTAAGAGCTTTCATCTGTTCACTCAGATAATATTCTTTTTGGCTTTTTTCCATTTGTTTTTTAACTCTATCTCGTATTTTTTTCTCCATTTGAGTTAGGTCCAGTTGATTTTCTAAAAGTGAAACTAGATTCTTTGATCTTTCTTCAAGATCCGTTTCTTCTAATAAAATTTGACGATCTTCAAGAGATAAAGACAAATGGCCTACTAAAGTATCAATAAGCTTATCCAATCTTTCTATAGATCTTGCTTGACTAATAATTTCTGGTCTAATTTTGGAAGATGCTTTAGAAAGATCCTTAAATTGAGCTTTTAAAGTGTTTAAGTAACTTTGTTGCAAATCGTCGTCCATAGAAGAAGTATTTAAGATTTCCACTTCAGACTCTAAATAATCTTTTTTATCTTTAATGTTTTCTAAACTTGCTCTTTTAATACCCTCTACTAAAACTTTAAAAGTTCCATCCGGCAATTTGATTAATTGTAAAATTGTAGAAACGGTTCCTATTTTATAAAGATCTTCCAATGTTGGATCTTCATCATCTGCGTTTCTTTGGGCTATCAACATAACTGACTTGTCGTCAGCCATAGCTTTTTGTAAAGCATTGATTGATTTATCTCTGCCAACAAATAATGGGGTTACTACTCCGGGGAATATAACAACGTCTCTTAATGGAACTAAAGGTAATAACATAAATATCTCTTATATAT
>MDTE01008343.1_pt1 | contig 22120 bp, 17 predicted proteins | sample 811231 | NCBI WGS metagenome assembly MDTE01 (sample SAMN05326651, study PRJNA326480) | marine metagenome | isolation source: seawater | place: Indian Ocean: Red Sea | collected 2010 | reverse complement strand
TTATATATGTTTATTAATAGACAAAATTATACTAATCATGAATGTTTCGGTTCATTGGCCGCTATATTAGGAATAGTCGCCTCCTTTCCTCAAATCTATAAAACATTCAAAACTAGAGACGCAAAATCTTTCTCCTTAGTCGCTTTAATAATTGCATCCATAAGATCCGTATTATGGATGTTGCATGGCTACTATATGGGTTCTGTATCCGGCGCTGCATCGGCCATCTACGGCTTAATATACGGTTTCTTTTTATTATATGCAAAATTATTCTTCAAATCCCGCTAAGTTTATCCAATAACTCATCTTTAAGCTCTCGATCAACTTTCTTTTCTTTTTTGTATGAAATTAATATTTTATGCATCACATCCAACGTATCATATCCAAACAAAAATATAAAACATATATCATCATTACTGTCTTGCAAATATATGATGTTTTCTTTACAATATTTATATATTTCTGCCATCTCTTTATCATCCATTTCAGTGTAAATTTTAGATATTTTTTCTACAATTGCTTCAGTGTCGACTGTTCGACTGTCGGGTGCCTTCGTATAGTTGTTTCTCATATCAACAACATTCAATAAATCTTTTTGATATTCTTCCGTAGATTCGCTTAACCTATATGTGCATTCATATTTATCGTTGTAAAATTCCATTTAATATTAGTGTAAATTAGTTTTAATATTAAAATTAAATCTAATTTACAGTTTTTCTTGTGAGATCTCTCGACGCTAAACCTCCTCTTATCCAATTTCTATCTACTGATTCTTCGGTAGGATTATGTGTTCTTGGTGGTTTAACATCATATGATGAATTAGCTTTACTTAAACAGCTAATGTTCCTTGTGGGATCTTCTGCTCCATTTTCTATTGAATTAACCAGAGGGTAATTTTTCAATCCCATATATGACTCTTCTGATGTACCTAATACACTTTTGCGGTTTGTCATTGTTGTTCCTTGTCTTAATTGCGACTCTAACATACTGTTGCTGGGACCTCTTCCTAAATAGGGCACGGTTTTATACGGTCTTTCTATTAACGAAATTCTGCATTTAGGGTTAGTTTGTTCCTTTCCTATCAGTAATTTTGAGCTTTCGTCTACGTTGCATCCACCTAACCCTAAACCATTGCTACCACTGTAAAATACACTTGGTTGACGGGTGGCTATGTCTATGGGTTTTTGCATACCACAATCTTGTAAATAAAAGTTTTTAAGCATATAACTATTTAGATCCGAATTTTGCATGTTCGTTTGGCTTAATCCAAATTTATCTTCGCCTATACGGCTTTGGTTATTTAAGAAATTTACCTCTGTTGAATTGTCCAAATACATATATATATTTAAAATATATTTTATTTATATTTATATTTAATTTTGTTCTAAACTTGTTCCATCCTTTCTCGACGGCATATCACCATAACACCATTCCGCAAATTTTGTTTGTGCATTTGGTATTTCCGTATTTGGTGTAGTATAAAAATTTCTCATAGAATAATCAAATTGCATTTCGTCGTCGGTACTCTTGAATAACCTTTCGTCTTGTACGTTTGCTATAGCACCCGACTTTACTGATTCGTTTATCTTATCATGACCGGCTTTCGTGTAGCTTGGTTCTGCAGAGCAACGAGTAGGATTATCGGTTATATCAGTTAATAAAACGTTCATCATAGGATTCTCCGTTGTAGGAGAAACAGGTTTACAGTTCTCTGATACATTGTTTTCATAAATAGATTCTCCTAGAATCTCGTCCGTATCATTGTTCTCAAATCCTTCCCTGTTTTTATGATATGCTACTATCAAAATCATGGCTATTACACCAGAAATAATTGTGTAATTTGATTTGGTTATAATGTAATTCAATATTGATAACATTATTATCAACCTCGATAATGCATTTAATTTTTGATTTTCCGTCATTTCGTTTAAAGGAAAAATCTCTTTGGCATAATTTTTATCAATCAATATCAAAGGATTATATATCCAAAATGTCTGTTTCATTATATATACATTAATTTATTATTTTTTACCTCCTCCCTTTTTATTTTTTTTCTTTTTTTTCTTAATAGATTTTTCTACATTCTCCCCTGTACTAAAAACAAGGTTTTCCATTTCACTTGGTTTCTTTTCCGTTTCCTTTTCTGGCACCGCCGCCTTTTGCTCATTTTTCTCATCCAACTTCTTCCTCATACGTTCCTTCATTTTTGCAGTTTTTAAATTACTATTTAGTTTATTTTGCATGGCATTCTTATCCATTTTAGCACCACTCATACCTGGCATATTTTTAAATAACGAATCCATTTTATCCATGCCAGGCATGTTTTTCATCTTCTCCATTAATTCTGTAGCTTCTTCTAATAATTCGCTTTCCTTAAGTGTTCCAGATTTTATCTTTGAATCTAGTTTTTTACTAATACTCGTCGCCATATTCATCAGTTTATTTGGGTTCTTAAAAAGTTTATTAAAAACTTCTTCGGGATCGGCGTCATCGTCCACTTTTAAATTCATATCACTTACCGTCTCTTCGGCTATCTCTTTCGCTAATCCACCGATCTTTCCACCCAACAGAGAATTTAAATGATTGTGTATGTCTTCTGGTTTAGGCAACGAATTTTCACCAGTAGCACCGCTAATGTCCACATTGCTAATATCTAACATATCCTGAATATTTGTCATTGTTTCAAATAACTTGTCTTTTAATTCACTCTCGTCTATTTCATTAAACATTTTCTGCGATTCACCAAATAAATCCTTCTCACTAATATCGCCTATGGTTATAAATAATATTACTTGTAAATGCTTCCAAATTCTGTCTCGTGTATTATCGCTAATGTTGTTGTCATTCCATAAAATAGTAAAGTCTATTCCTGGAAGAAACTTCGTGTCAATTGTATAATCTTTAAATATATCAGTATTCTTATACAAAATGTCAAAGAATCTCTCGGGATAAAAATTATCTATGTAATTTCTAACATTGGTTAATGCTTCCTCACATTCATCCTTTTCATATATGGTTTTTAAATTATTATCAAACATATCATACAATTCTGGAAATGTTCCCAGTAAATCTGTAATAAACTCTTTGAATATCTTCTTAAACTCTGCCTTTTTCTCCATATCACTTTTAGGATCCTCCTCTTCATCATCCTCCTCTTCATCTTCCTCTTCATCATCCTCTTCATCGTCATCCTCATCCTCATCACCCTCCGCCTCATCCTCATTCACAGGATCCTCATTCACAGGATCCTCATTCACAGGATCCTCATTCACAGGATCCTCATTCACTACAACATTTATTTCATCTAACATTATAATTAAATTTAGATGAAATACTTTTAAATAATAGTTTTAATTATATAATTTCGATAACCGAGTTAGATTAACTATATATTTCATTGTAATTTTCTTATTGGCTTCATTTTGATTTCTAACTCTATCCCTTATAACACAGATTTTCTCATTTATATATGAATAATCTCCCTCCCAACTACGTTTAGTGGCGATGTCTTCTATATCATTTTCGTAATCTTTTTCAATAAAAAAATCTATGTTGTTTCCCTCCACTGCGTCATTGTACTTCTCGGCTATTAAATACTTCCAATAATTAATTATTAATCGTGGATTTATTTTTCTTATTCCATCAAAATACACCTTTGCTGTTATTAAATCCTTGTCGTCTGGAAATATTCTTAATATATCTTCCAGAAACTCATTAAACTGTGATAAAAAGGTTTTCATAACTTGCAAATTACTTGTAGTCATTATTATTATATTCAATATTTATTTAATATATTTAATATAATTTAAATTTTTCTTATAGGCTTAGGAATATCCTTATCGCGCTGTTCCTGTATTTGTTCTAAACTTATCTTACCAACCTTATCAGGCTCATACGTGTCTGGCGGTGTTGCTATAGCCGTATTCTCATCTATTTTAACATAATTATGCATTTGTCTTAATCCACCCCCACCTTTCGCCGATAAATCATCCGACGATTGATCCCAAAAACTATAATTATCCGATATACTGTTCATCTGATTAATACCGTACGCCATAGGCTCTTCGTTACCATATGTAGCTTCTGTATTAAGTTCTTGCTGTTTTGGCTGTAAATGATTGTATATTTGTTCTCCAAATAACACATGATGACTATGATTAAGTAAAAGTAATGCTGGTACTTTTGTAACCGTTGGCGGTAATATAACTCTTTGATTATTCTCAAGAATTATATATGTTGCTCCGTCATTCTCTTTAACACGCTTATCTACACATATAAAATGTATGTCGTCCTTAATCTTTTTCAATGACGAAATAGTTTTGATTAGTTTCTTGGAAGGTTCGCAATGATTACTGTAATATAATATACTACTCATTATATTACTACATTCAATATTTTTAATATATATTTAACTTAAAATTGAATAAATAAATATTCATTATATTTATATAAATGAGTGCCAACACTATATCTGATATCGATCAAAAAAACAATGATATGACTTTCCTAATAACAAACAGTAACGTAAGCATTGTAAACGCCTTGAGAAGAACTATCCTATCGGATATTCCTATTTTAGCGTTTAAAACTACGCCATATGAAGAAAATAAATGCGATATTACCGTTAATACCAGCAGATTTAATAATGAAATCATTAAACAACGAATAAGTTGTATCCCAGTTCATATAGACGATTTAACAATTCCTTATGAAAATCTGGAAATTCAATTAAATGTTAAGAATAATACAAGTGCCACAATAAATGTCACAACCGAAGATTTTAAAATTAAAGACACAAGTAATGATACTTTTATTTCACAGGAGGAAGTCAAGAAAATATTTCCACCAAATAAATTAACTAAAGATTTCATTCAATTACTCAGACTAAGGCCTAAATTAAGTGAAACACTAAAAGAAGAAGAGATAAATTTAACTGCTAAACTTTCTATAGTCACCCCCAGTGAAAACGGATGTTTCAATGCAGTATACTTATGCAGTTACAATAATTTACCCGATAAAAATAAAATTCAGGAAGTTTGGAGTGAAAAGTCTGCTGAACTTAAATCTACGGGCTACAGTGACACCGATGTAGAAATCTACAAGAAAAACTGGAACCTACTCGACGCTAAACGTATATTCGTAGACGGCTCTTATACATTCAAGATTAAAAGTTTAGGAATCTACAACTGTACTAAATTAGTTAAAATGGCTTGCGATATACTTGTAAACAGGTTTGATTATATTGCTTCAAGCACTGGTTTTGCCATTAAAGATAACGAAACCACAATGGAAAATAGTGTGGATATAGTATTCGAAAATGAGGATTATTCAATAGGAAAAATGTTAGAATATGTCTTTTATACAAACTATTACCTTAATAGTGGTACTATAAGTTATGTATCCTTTTATAAAACGCATCCGCACAACGACGAAAGTATACTAAGAATATCTTTTGTTAATGCTATCGAAAAACCCGCCGTTACACAACTACTTTCCTCCGTATGTAATTTATCGTCGGAAATATTCAAATCTATTAAAAACCAATTCTAATTAAAGTTATTTAACTAAATAATATCTAATTTAAATATAGATATGAATGAACCTGAAAATATGACTCTTGAATTAGGAGATATTATAAAAATAGTATCGCCATTAAATGAAACAACTAACGATAATACATATTTAATAGATTATATTGATAATAGTGTTATTAAATTAATTAACACAGAAACAGCGCAGTTACACATCCTTAATATAGATGAAAGCGGTGATATAATAGAAGATTATGTTAGTGAAATCATATTATTGGATAGAAATGATGTAAAAGGATATGCGAAGCAGAACGATCTTTCAATCAATACATGGATAGACATACATTTTATCAGCGATTTACCTTTTATTGTCACAGGAATAATAACTAATATTGAAGAAGATATGATTGAAATAAAAACCTATCCAAACAACGATATTATATACATCGATTTCGCATACCAAGGATTACCACCTGATTTAAATATTAAAGAAATCATTATTAGAAATGAGCCTATTGATAAAAAAAATGATCCAAGTGAAACTATACAAGATGTCGAAGGCGATGAATATGAATTAGATACATATGTAATTCCAGATACTGTGGAACCTACTGAACTAAAAGACTTATTAATCGATGCTGACACTCTTGTAATAGGAGAAGAATTAGGTGAAGTAACGGAAACCATAACAGTTGACGACAAGTTCAAAAGATACGGCATTGAAACGCAAACCAATGATTTGCTCGACGAACTATTATCAACCATACCTACTTATGAGCGAACTACTAATACTTTAAATAGAATTCACACCGTAATACAAAGATACAAGCAATTAAGAGCCGAATACTCTACGTTTGATGAAAACAACAATGCCAACAAACCTAAAATGAAGGGTGCTAATTACAAACCATTATTAGAAAAATTAATGAATTTTGATAACACGTTGTATTGGATTTTACCCATTGTCAATTTACAGAAGAAAGTCTATATCGAAGAGTTGGAACAAGATCTTGACGATTACATATATGTGGTCAATAACTCTATGTCATTAGATGTAGCGAAACAAAATGAGTTATATCAAAATTATTTGTCAAACACTGGTTCTATAGATGATAATAAATACAATTATCTCTATAATCAATTAGATAAGTTCAACACTCCATACATCAACACGAAAACCGACGATAATTATGTTTATAAGGTTAAAAATAACGTTTTGGGTATAATAAATAATTATGATGAGTTTGATACTGACGTTATTAATGACGACATTATAACGAGAGGACGATTTGTTTTTCAACAGTACATTGAAAAAGATACAATATCAGTAAACGGTTTTTTAATGTTTCCGGAACCTGTTCTAAGATATTCTACAATAAACATGCCATCCACGTCCATTATGAATAAATCTAAAATGAACCATGTTTCTTTGTATTATCATAAACTATTGAATAAATACACTAAAATAGATACCGAACCTGATGCTGAAAATTTCTTAAAGAATTTCAGATATCACTCGTTCGAAGATTATGTGGATTCCTTTGAAAACAAAGACACTATATTATCTGAAATAATTCAAGACAAGTTAGATATGAATATGAACAAAACTTTCAATCAACTAAGCAAAAATGATAAATACAAACTTTTCATTAATAGTATGATACCAAAAACACGGATACTTTTTGACAGAATAAAGAAATTCATCAACAAACCGTTGAATTTCATCAGTGTCATAGAGTATTTGGAACCATTTTACATATACAGAAACGATATTTCTTTTAAACAGTTTCAAAAAATTCTATTTTTTATTAAAGAACAGTTAGTAGAGTATAAAAAGAAGTTCCAAGAAAATAAGAACGTTTTTTCTGAGCTGAAAAAAACGAAAAGTTACACGATAATGAATATAATGAATATTTTTAATGATGTCGAAAAAGAGAATATAGCCAGTTACAATCTTAGTTCTAATTTGAATTATACTTCGTCAGAGATATTCAAAAAAATCTACATAAGAGATAATGCCGAACTTTTATCCGATATTATTTCGCTATCTACCCTGGAACTCATTGGAATGGAAGATATTAACGCCATAATTAATGAGCAATTGCTTAAAATTAATGTGGAAAGCGGGTGTGCTAACTACAAAATTGCCAAAAAATATACTAGCGAACAATTTCTCAACAGTGACAACGATAAGGTTATATTTTATGATCAAGAATTCGATTTAACTGATTATAAATTTATAAATAATTACCAAAAAGAACAGTCTTCTTTATCAAAAGAAGAATTCTTACTGTTTTTATCTAAAAAAATACAGGAAAGCCTTAAGATGTCGCCGGAAAAATCGGTAATAGAAGCTAACGCCATGATCGCCAAAAAACGAGTGGTTACCGAAAATTTATACGCAATCTTACAAACCGATGACTCTAAATCTTATTACATAAGAAAAAATAACAAATGGATAATAGACAACGACATAAAAGATAACATTAGTGTTAAAGAGAAATGGGACAGTTTATGCAGCATTAAAGAAGATTGCTTAGTCGTTAAAAACGAATGCGTTGACGGCAATAGTTACATCAATGAACAAATATTCAAAAATGTATTAACAGAATATGATACCAAGAATGCTCTTAATAAATTTGAAATTACTGAAAATATTAAAGCAAGATTAGTTAATGGTAAAAAGCGACTTGTTAAGAGTAATTACATTAATACTAAGAAATCTTTTAAACACAACGACCACCAGTTGTCTATAGGCACAGAAGCTTCGGTATTTGAAGGAGTACAGTCTCCGCACATAGAACTTAGAGATAGAATAATAGGCCATCAAGATTTCGTTAAGAAACAGAGCTATATACAGCAATTTGCCGATAAATACACCAGATTGCCTAACGACGAACAAGAAGAAGACGTCAACTGGTTATATTGTTTAGAAACATCTACCAAATTATTACCGAAATTTATGCTAACTTTGGCGAATGCCTATATTCAAAATCTTGATTATGGCGCAATCCTAAAAGAAGTATGCAAAGATATAGGTGAATTATCTGATGATGGCGATACTTGGGTAGATAAACATAGTGGTTATGTTATCAAAACAATCGAATTTAACACAGACGAAGGATATGATGAAAGTGGATTCAAAAGAATTCGACAGGAACTCGCCGAAGATTTGTCCTCGAAATTTAGTCTTGATAACCAAAAATTATCACCTGACTTGCTTATGGGTCACAACATCATTTCTGCTATTGAAAACTTTGTAGGAATAAATGTATCGACATCCAAAGAGTTTATTCTTACAAACGTTTTTATACAATTAGATAAAGAACTAGGCGACGAAGAAGCATACAATAAAATGGCGGAAGAAGCTAGATTGAAAAAAGGTAAAAAAATTCCGGAATATATATTTCAAAAGCATTCATTAATGTTGTTATTGATAGTGGCTTACACCTTTATATCAGTTATAACCCTAACACCCACCCCTAAAGTAAAAAAAACCTTCCCTGGATGCGTAAAATCTTTCAAAGGGTATCCACTAGACAACGATGATATGTCAGGTATCACATACTTTGTTTGCATTATTCTTAAAATTAAAAGCAGCGAGCCGCCGTGGTATACCCTTAAGAATATGTCAGAAAAACAGCTTATTAAAAAGATGATGTTTTTATTTGATAAAATCTTATTGAAAGACAAGATTATCCAAGAAAAGATAAACAAAAAACTACAATTTGATCTAACTAACGAAGATGTGATACCAGATTCTATTGATGTTAAAACATGGCAAACCTTTCTACCACCCCTATCCAGTTTAACACTTAAAGCGTCCGATAGCGTAAGTGATGACTATGTAAAATCTTTATTCAACAACGTGTCAAACGGTAACAGAGCACAAATGAATCAAATAAACACAATCAACGGAAAGATCATACATTTTTCGATATATATGCAATATTTGATTTCAAATATAGTTAAAAACGCCGAACCTATACTTATGAACTCAAACAAAGAGCCTTTTGTCGATAATATATGCTGTAACGAAGTTAAGAATGTTATTGAGTTCTTTGAAAAAAAGAATCCAAGTATCTATAAAATTAATAAAGTGGTTAAATCGCTTTCCGATAATCTAGCAATCGTCCAACAGTTTACAAAGGCTAATATAATGTTTGTAAATATTAACACTAGAAAACAGTATCCGTCTATTAGCGATACCTTAAGCGAAAATACGGTTTATAAATCGTTCATTATTTACTGTAAATTTAACAGTTCAACTACTTTAACTGGAGAACTTTTAGATATCTGCATCGACAATAAGAGTTCTTTTGAAGAAGATCATACAATCGATGAAAAAATCAAAATTATGAAGAGAGAGAGCAAATTTTACAGTATAGAATCGCTCCATCAATTACACAGAATTATAAGTAAATCTATAATTTTAAAAACCAACACTAGTCTAAATCCTTTTAATAAATTGGAAAACATAATTTACAATTTCACATTACAAACTGAAATGCATGTACCTGATATGCTTATTGAAAATTTAAACAACCTATTAAAAGACAAAAATGAACTTGTAATTAAGGAAACCAAAAATATGATAAATATTAAAAACTATTTGATCGAAAACAATAATAAACTTAAAGTATCTTTAAAAGAATTTGTATCTAAAAATTCGAAAAACTCTAGAGCTGTCTCAAAAAAGATAGATGTATTTTTTAATAACATAGAAAACTTATACAGCAACAAAAACCATAATCTTCTTCAAAAAAGCGACCAGAATATGTATGAAACCACCGATCATTTACATAGATACTTAAATAACATTGTGACTATATATCCCAATATGATAAAGAATAACGTTAGATATAATCATGGTGATACGGTTATTCCAAAACACTGGAAACTATCAAGAATTCATGCTATAGATATTAAGAATATAATGAAAAATCACTACAAATTGCTATTTGAGCTTTATGACGATAGCGAATTAATAGCTTTTATAGAACGGTTACAGCCTAAATTTCATAACATACTATTACTGGCTGATAACATACCTCGAATGGCGAATGTAATAGAAAACGCAAAACATTGTTTCGACGATGAAATATGTAATCTATTGTATGAACATTTTATTTTACTTGTTTTTGACATGTACATTAAGCACATAGATGAAGAATACATAATAAAGGAAACACAAATAACGGCACCCATGTCTACACAAGTTTTCGAAGAAAAAGATAACGGTGACATATCTCAAATAGAAATTCTTATTGGAGAGAAAAAGAATAACAGTGAAAAGATAGCTAATCTACTGAATATCTTTATAAATATGTATGTGGAAACATGTTCCAGCACAGTTTATGATTATGACGATTTCATTGAAAAAGTTTTAAGATCAAAAGAGAAAGAAAAGGAGAATATTACTTCTTCATTGAAGGAATTGTCAGAAGATGAAAGAAAAATACAAGATGTAATGAAAAGACAACAACTTAAAAGCAACTTGGCAACGACTGATTCTACATATGACTGGAGCAAAGGTCTTCAAAAAGGACTTATACAATATGATAAAAATACATATGACGATGAGAGAGAGGCTTTAGAAAAAATTGCTATACGAGAAAAAAATATACATAAAACCGATATGGTTACTGATATGAATCGAGATATTTATATGTTGGAAAAATATGAGGCAGAAGAGGTGGAAGCCAGAATAGAGGCAGAGGAAAACGATATGTCATATATGCACAACGACGATGAATACGATCAAGATATGGAAGATTTATCTGTTCAATTAGGTGCAATTAGGGAATATGACGATTGATTTAATTTTATTAATTAAAATATATATATTTTAATATATATGAAAATTTTAATTAATAAAAAAAGAAAGGTAAGTCTAGCAATATATATATTTATATTATTGTTCGCAAGTATACAATATATTAAACCTAGTTTTATTTACACTAATCAAGGATATATTAGAGAATTCGGATTAGGTTACAAAAATAAAACTGTATTACCACTTTGGTTTATAACCATAATATTGGCCATATTATCTTATTATATTGTTATGTATTTAGCATTGTATTCAAACTGACGTTTTCCTCTTTTTTACTTAATATAACCGTTACATTTTCAAAATGTACATATTCATCATTGTTTGCTAGTTCTCCATTATGCATTTCCATTTCACCTAAACCCTTCTTGATAGCACAAGACATACTCTCTTTATTGTAATTGTCTAGATTGTTAGATACGAGATATAAGTCTATATCAAACAATTTAGCACTGTTTGATGTCTTAAATCTTTCTTGTTCATAGTATTTTTTCAAACATACATTAATGTTATTTAGTGCCTCTAGTCTAATAGTTTTTTTGTCATTGCTTGTGAAAGGGAATAAATTATCTATTAAATTATTTACGCAATTTAGATCATATGCTTTGCTGAATGAAGTAGTTACAACGCATATATCGCCTTTGACTAGTTCGACCAACTTCATAAATGCTGTAGGATTTCTTGCCATATTCATAGATTCGCGTTCAGTTCGCTTAAACAAATTAGGTATATTCGTTGTTCCCGAATCCTTACCCCAAAAACATCCACCTTGAACATAAATAGGACCTTTTATGCGATCTTCTAATCTTAGTTTATCGATTAGATAAACTACTCCTGTGCATGGCCTACCTACGTTGGTTGTTATGCTAGTATAACTATTGATTAACATTCTCAGTTCATTGTAGTTCAACGATAAATTTAAAGGAAAATCATCCTTATTAACATAAGAATGAGTATCAGGCAAATCGTTCGATAGATGATGATAGATCTTTTGACTAATGGGATTTCTTTCATCGATAATGTCTCGTGAAATAAAGACAATCGTTTCTGGGAAAGCCCTTGCTAACCAAAACGCCATTTTAAATGCGCTGTTATAACTTTTTGTTTCATCATAATCCTCTATATCACAAAAATTATAATGCTCTTTATGTCCTTCTGGAATAATCGGTACAATTAACAGCAGATTCTCATTATTTTTTTTTCGCATACCAATTTCTAGAACGTCATCTGCGTCGGTAGGATCTACTGCCAATATAGTTAATTGCTTGTCTTTAGAGAATTCCATTATTACAAAGTAAGTTGTTTATTTCTTATATTCAATTTTATTGGATTTTAACCACTTAATATAAAACTTCCTTATTAATTTCTCACTTTTAAACCCAATACCCATACCACTATTCATATAATTTTTGAATTTTTTGTAATTGTCTTTTTGGATAACATCCGACCAATTAAGGATCAATTCGTCTCTAAAATACAGTAGAATCTCTCCTTCGATCTCTTCTGGCAATGTGTTGATTGCATTATTGAATTTAGCTTTCTTTACCATGCTTCTCGTTTGCATGCTTCCCGTTTGTATATTTAGTTTAATACTATTATTAAAAAACTTATCAATTTATAATAATATTATGCAAAATCCTAAATTAGTCGAAAGCGGAACTAAATATTTTTTTACAAAAACTCTAGAAAATTGCCATAACAAAAAAATGACCTATTACAACAATTTATACAATATCATACTACTATCATTATTTGTGGTTGTAGTTTTTCTAACATTGAGATATAAATATAAAGGTAAATTAACTCCTGAACAGAAAAAAGAGAAGCAAGAAAAGGAAAGAGATTACATCTTGAATAAGATAAAATCTATCGACATTCAAAAACAAAAATATAGACAAGAAATTATAACCAATCTTCCTACTTTTGATAATGAATATTATTATTTAAATCAAAAAAATAATATATAATTATAAGTATGGAAATTAAAAGTGATGAACCTGCTTCTATTGTTGAAGAGACAACACCCAGCTTTGTTGTACCCAAAAAAGAATTATATACAGAGGATGTCCTCAACGCTATGAATAAATACTATAAACTAAAATCTGATTATGAAAAAAAATATAAAAAAACCGTTAAAAACATAGCAAATAATGATTTAACTTCTCTTGCTAAAAAGAGAAGACTTATTAGTTCAATAAAACCTAAATGTGTTAAGTGTAAAAGAGATGTTGGTACGATTTTTTCTAATAAAGACAGAGTTCTTACTGCTAAATGCGGAGACACCATAACGCCTTGTGGATTAGATATTCAGATACACAGAGGATCTGTTATGTCTGAATCGAAAGCTGCTGATTACTGGCAAAACGAAATCGAAAATGAGAAATTAAACATCATACAAACTAAATTGGATTTTTTATTCGGTTTTGTTAGTGAAGAAGATTCACTTACTAAGTTCAATGAATTTAAAACAAATATGTCTGAAACTATAGAAGAATACACGTCGGCTATAAACTATTTAATGGAAAACGAGGAGGTTAAGAAAAATATTAGATTGTCAAATGAATCTTTAAATAAAAATTTAAATTTAATTAAAGAAAATATAGAAAAGTTTACAGAAAGCCAAGACATACAATATATTAAGGATTCCGTAGAAATACATATTAAAAATCTTAAACCGTTAGTCGAATTCATTACTAATCTTAAATACAAATATTATACTGTAGTATATGATGAAGACAACGAGACATATACTTTAGTAAAAAAAACACATACCGTTAGTTCTATCGAAAGAGTTATAGATGAGGAACCGAAAATTATAAAATACAAATTATAAATATATTTTGCGTAAATATTACTTATATGATTTAATTTAATATACTATATGGGTGATACTACTAACATTAATCAGTTGCCACAGAATGATATGCAAAACATTACTTTAAATACACAGGAAAACGTGCAAATGCCGCAAATGCAGCAAATGCCGCAAACGCAGCAAGTATCCGTTAATGAAAACCAACAGCATTCGCAACAACCCAATATGTTTAGTTCTGATGATCAATTGGACTTTGTAAAGAAAATTAATCTGGCTTCTGAATCTGGCGCTACGCAACTCCCATCTAGAGATATACCTAGAAACACTAATAATATCACTATTGACCCAAATGTTAAGGTTAATTATATTGACAACAGTAAACCAGCTGATTATATCAACTTACATGACACAGAAGAAAATTTAATTGCAAAAAACAATAAACGAAACGAAAATAATGGCTTTGTCAATAAATTATTTGAAGAATTCCAATTAACTATCATAATTGTTGTTTTATTCTTCTCTTTTCAATTACCAATCTTTAATTCTACATTACTTAAATTTATTCCAAAAATATTCGATAATGCAGGAAATCTCAAATTTAACGGAATAGTAGTTAAAAGTATTCTATTCGGATTGGCTTTTTATCTTATCACAAAATCGTCAGATACGCTGCTTCAAAAATTTTCATAGTTTAGATTGTACTGGTACGTTCAAACAGAAGTTTAAAGGATAACCTGCGTTTACACAGTTTCTATGTGAATCGAATGGTTCTCGTTTATTAGATTTAATGAAACTCATTGCTAATACCAATAATATTAATAGTACTATATTAAATATCGAAAGCATTATATATTTAATATAGAGGAATTTTAAAACCGTCCTTCTTTTTTTGGTTTAATTTAAATAAATCGCCCAATAAATTCTTACCACTTCTTTGTGTTTTCGCCTTGGCTTTAGCTTTAGTCTTAGCTTTAGTCTTTGTTTTAGCCTTTTCTTTGGCTTTAGTATTGCCTTTAGTCTTTGGTTTAGCATTGGCTTTTGAATCGGAATTATTGTTAGGTATGTATCTTAAAAACCATTCTTCATATTCTTTGGTGTGTTTTTTATCCATCAACTCATTGTATTTTTTAGTTTTTTCTTCTCTAATATCTTCTAAAGTGGGTTGCGAACCATAACAATTTATATTGAATCTCCTTAATACACCTTTTTGTTGTAATCGATTTCTTTGTTGAACTTTAAAAAGGAATTCCGTCATACATAATATACGATTTTTGTCGTAATAAGGTCTGTTGGCATAAAGAAATGCCAAATAGAAACTCAACATAGTGTCAATTGTGGCTATCCTCACTTTTCTTTTATCTACATCTACTACGTTGTAACTATGACAAGCTAGGGGTTCATAAATAAAACATATGGTATCTATACCATATAAAACTTCATAATGCGGTGCTATAACTTCTCCAACACCATCTTTTTTTGAAATGGATACATTTTTGTAGCCATTGTATTCTAATCTTTCTTTAACTACCGTCGCGGTAAAAAAAGGCTTCATTGACATGACATCAAAATCTGGATTTTTTTGAATTATTCTTTTACCTTCTCTTTTTGGCATGTATGTTGAATATATGCCGTGTGCCAATGAACCGAAAAAAACCACGCCTTGTCCTATTAGTGCGTCTCTTGTTATATTAAATATATCCGCCTCCTTCTTTTTATCTCTAATCTCCAGTCCTCTTTGAAAGTTCATATTTAAACAATCTATCCCATACAATGGGTAGTTTTTGTTTAATAAAATCAATCTTTTTAAGACTTTTTCCCAACGGCTCGTATCTCCTTCAGGCCTAGATAACTCCAGGTACATTGCCATTCTTAGAAAATTAGGCGCAGCATACAAAATACCACCAACACTAATGCTCTCTTTCTTTATTGATTCATATAAATCTTTATTCATATAGGTAATATCGGCAACTGGAATATAATTAACGAAAACCTTATATGTACCAAAATGGACGCCTGCTTTAGCTTCCACGTCGTCAAACTCTTTTGCATATATATCCGCTAGTTCTTTGGCGTCCTCTAATGCATTAGCTGAATAAAAATCATAGTCTGGAATTTCTAAATCCCTATTGTAAAACTGATCCTCTTCAGGTAAAATATTATTTATTGCTGTACCACCATAACATATCAACTTTTTATTTCTAAGAAATTCCTCTACTGTGTTTATTATTTTTTCTATTTCAGGACCGTTTACTGCTCTTTTTTTTTGACGCTCTTCGGCTTTATCTACCGCCTCTCTCAGTATCTTTAATTCTAATTCCTCTAACTTATTCATATATATATATACTGTTTAAAATAAATTTCTTGCAACCGTATTATACCAATATCTTCTTACTTTAGTTTTTATTTTATCGCTCGTATTTACTATAGTATTAGGATTAAGATGAATGTTTTCTATAGAATCACAAGATGTTATATTAGGGTCGCCAGGGTTCAAATTATGCATATCATCATCTATATGTATGAACGCAGTTAAATTGTCATAAAACCATTGCATATAATTATCTAAATTTCCTGCTTCTTCATATTTTAATAAATCGGCTTTGTGATCGCTATCTAGATTTACCCAAGGATTTAACGAATAATCTCTTGGAATTTTTTCTCTAAACGACATACCTATAAAATTAATTTTAGCTTTTTTATGATAGCAGTAATTTGGATTTACAGGAATATCATCTGGTATAGATAGTGTCGCCGTTATTGTTCGAGTTCCATCGGTTTCATCTTTTAAATGCTTAAGGTATTCAACGTTCCCAATCTCACTTAATAAATTTCTGTTATTTAATTGAATCATCTTTAGTCCACCGTTAGTAAGGCGCTCGAGCTCGTACGCGGCGTTCGCGTCTGCAGCTCCTGTGTCGCAACTAGTTAAATTAGACGTAATCAATCTTCCACCTACCATATTAACAACTTCACCTAAACTGGATTGCTTAAATGTATTAAAGTTGCAGTCACTGACAGTAATAATTATTTTTTTAAGACAATCCTGTATAGCTATATCAAACGCCGAGTTCGCATCTTCGCCACTAACAACATTATGACTTAATACAAACGGTAAATATCTATCTGGATTTTTTTCTCTACTATCTTGTATAATTTCAGCTATACTATCGTAGACTTCCGCAGACGATGATTTAATTCGAAAGTTTAATATTAATGGGTCATTTCTAATCTTTGTATGTTTTGACGAAAACCCCTTATCCAATATTTCTTGCAAGACCTTGTCTAATTCTATATAATTATAACTATCTCTCGTATAACCGTCGCTTTTTGACGTCGTTCCTACGATTATCATACTATTATATTCATATAATTCAAAATCTAAACATCTACACCCTAATTTTATACAATGCGACAATGCACATAGATCAACCCAATCTTCTTTAACAGAACAACAATTATATGCCGTCATTACATAGAAGTCCTTTAATGGTTTATCTAAGTTTGCCGATTTAATATCATTTAATGTTATTCTATCTTTTGTTAACATATTTTTTTTACAATCTAGATCTTTCTTAGTTATTTTACTATGAACCTTAATTATAGTATAAACTGTTAATACTACAACTATTGCGGATATTATTGTAAATGTACTGTCCATTATTATATATTTACAATAATTTATTTTAAAAGTAATATAAGTATATTATATTAATGGCAGGTGGAATATTAAATTTAGTAGCAATGGGTGATCAAAATGTAATTGTTCATGGAAATCCAGATAAAACCTTTTTTACATCTACGTTCAAAACACATACTAATTTCGGTCTCCAAAAATTTAGATTAGATTATGAGGGGCAAAAAGTTATACATACCACAGAAGAAACTAAATATTCCTTTAAAGTTAAAAGATATGCCGATTTACTTATGGAGACATATCTATCTATAAATTTACCTGATATATTCAGTCCGGTGTATCCTCCTAAGGAAACACTAGATAGCAGCGGGGAATGGGTTCCATATGAATTTAAATGGATTAAGAATTTGGGTGTACAAATTATTAAAGAAATAAGTGTTACCGTTGGCGGTACTACTTTATGTACCATACCAGGAGAGTTTTTCCTTGTAAATTACAACAAAAATGGTTACGGTAAAACTGGAACGTTAAATGTTATGACAGGAAATGAAAGAAAATTCTATGATCCTGGTAAAGGTGGAAAGTCTTATCCTAACGCCGTTTATACCACTAATTCTGACGGAGCCGAACCATCTATTAGGGGCGAACAATTACTAATCCCTTTAAATCTTTGGTGGACAGTTTCATATAAACAAGCCTTTCCACTTGTATCTTTGCAATATAATGAATTATACATAAATGTCACTTTAAGACCATTAAAAGAATGGTTTATTATTAGAGATGTTTTAGATAAAACTAACAACTATCCTTATACTGCACCAAATTTTAATAGATCGGAGCAACAGTTTTATCATTTTTTACAAAGTCCTCCTAATGTGGAATTAAATTACACCAACAAAAATGTTACATGGAATTCAGATATACATATAATCGCAAATTATTGTTTCCTTTCTGAAGACGAAAGAACTAATTTCGCCACAAATGAACAACAATATCTGATTAAACAGGTATTTTTACATACATACAATAATATATCTACTGCAAATAAAATATGGCTGCAAAATTCTAAAGGATTAGTAACGGATTTTACATTTGTTTATCAAAGAAACGACGTACATTTACGAAACGAATGGAGCAATTTTACTAATTGGCCTTATGAATATCAACCTTATAGGATTAGATCTGCTCCTGCACAACTAGATGGTAGCACATTGTTTGGTGATAGAGCACTTGGACCTGGTGAAAATCCTGACTATACTCCCACAGGATTATACTTTACTGGAGATTATAAACTGGAAAACGAAAAGGACATTCTTTTGTCTTTAGGATTAATACTTGATGGGCATCAGCGAGAAGAAATAAGAAATGCCAATGTTTATAGGTATTTAGAAGCTTATAAAAGATTTTCATCAACACCCTATCAGGGCGTATATGGTTATTCATTCGCATTGTCTACAAGCATTTCTAATTTACAACCTACAGGATCTTTGAATATGAGCATGTTTAATAAAATAGAATTGGAATTTACAACTCATACACCTACTTTAGATGTTAATGCACAGTACAACGTAGTATGTAATCCAGACACAGGAGAGCCTGTGGGCTACAATAAACCTACTACAAATCTATATGAATATAACTATGATTTACGAATTTATGAACAAAGATATAATGTTTTGATACTTTCTTCAGGAAATGCTTCATTAATGTTCGCAATGTAATTCTTTTATATTATTATTATATATATAATGTTTGGTATGAACCATAAAAAGAATATTGAGCCATTCGCCGATGGGTGGTTTGACACTAAGGCGTTTAAGAGGCGGGATAAGCGGTTTAAGGATTTTATAAAAAAATTTAATTTAACTAAAATTCTTAAGCAAAATGTGTACGGTAAATCACAAAGTGTCGATTATGATTCTGACGAGGAAATGGAAAACATAGAAGACCTAGAAACAGTTAAAACTAATGAAACTATCTTTGAATTAATAAGAACCCGTATTCAAACGTCAAAGGTAATTAAGCTTGAAAAAAAAAACAATAATTGGATAGGATTCGCAGTAAATTCGCTATGTTATACGGCATTTATTCTAATAATAGGCATAGTCGGTGCTAATTTAGAGCAACTTTCGGAATTAGACGAAGATTCGCCTTACAGAAACTCCAAAGCTTTAAGAAATAAATTTGAAAAGATGTTCAAACATTCTATATTTGCACAACAGTCTCTAAAAATCGACAAGTCTGTTAATATAGATAGACTCGGCGACAAAGACGACGAGGACAATTGGATTGATACCGGTGAATTAAGGTGGTGGTGTGCTGCTTGTGATTTGCAAGCACAAGCCACTTTGTTACTACAAGAATGGCCAGCAAAAATAGTGGATTTCGCTAATTCATTAATGTGCAACGGGTTTTTTTTTGCGTTTGACTCTATATTCACAAAAGGTAGAGCTTTTAGAGCATATTTTCTACCAATATTATTAATATTGTTGGTTTATCTTCAAATACCTGCAATAATGGCAATATGTGCAGCAGTACTGGGTTCGCTTAAACATCCTCATTTTCCTGTATACTGGTTAGGACTTATACTTATTTGGCCTAGAATTAAAGGATTTGTTTTATTATTTATTGAAGCAATTACAGGCAAATTAAATCCTTGTGGCGATGTAATGGCTAATACTGTTATTTATACTAAAGATTTATATGATTATCATGGACTTTGCCTTGAAAAATTGGTAGACGAGTATCACGAGGCACGCATTAAGGATCGTAACCAACGTAGTAGACAGAAAGGGAAAGGAGATAAAGGTATTCGAAATATTACCTTAAGCGAGGCGGCAAAGAAAAAAAAGAGAAATAGGAAAAGAGTGCCGTTCAAAAAACTTGATCGTAGAGAGTTTTACAATATGATTGATGACAATGATTTAGCTTCTCCTAAGACGTCCGGCTTCGGCGGCTCCTCCGGCTTTGGCGGCGAGCCGCCCGTCGAGGGCTTGAATCCATTTATAGAAGGAACAACAACAATTGAAAGTGGTGGTATGATGCTCTCTTCGGCAGCGATAAATCTTATATATTTTTTAAATATAACTCCGTGGTGGAAAGTTAATGGTTCAAGGAATGTACTAGATGAAATAAATGCTGTTAGAAAATACAACAAGTATATGCGTATACTCTATAACTCGGAGAACCCTAATATAACAAATTTTGATTATACTTTAGGCTGTGCGGACACGGGAGGCTCACCGAATGTTTATTATAAAATTCTAAGTGGTGGTGGGGATGAAATTAAAGAATTAAATAACAAGTTTATTGATTTATTTAATAATGTTAAATGTGATGTCAAACTAATAAACGCTAAAGGGTTACCTACTGTTGCAGATTCAACCGGTTGTTTGACAATACCAGACGATGACCCTATGCGCGACTCTCTGAAATTCTCGGATTTTTTAAGGTATTTAGTACCTCATATATCGGATACGAACCCGAATTACACCGAGGACGGGGCGGGGTTTACTGGTAATTTGTTAATAAACTATGCAATGAGAGCTGGATCGGAAATTCCGGCGGTTAACGATACGGATGGGGGCATAAATGTACGTGATAAAGTTGAGACCGCGCGTGCGATGACGAAAAGTCTTGATAATACTCAGCGCGAGGAGATTTTAAGAAATGTAGTTTATAAACATTATGTGGATACAACCAGTTATAAATTAAATATAATTACAAACGTTGATCGCATCGCTGCTTGTGAGAATAAACTATGGGGTGAGTTACATTTATATGAGTTACTTAACGCACAAATTCGGGGACTCGTCAACTCCAGTATAGATAAATCGTGGATTAATGAAGATAGACCTTATGCAGTCAGGGACGACGGGATAACGTCAAAGAACTTCAACACCGTCGCGCAAAGTAAAGCGGACGACCTGCTGACCGCTTACGTAAACCGCGACACGTTGTCGCCCGATGACCGTTTAATTAATCTTTCACGAGCTCTCCTTCTCTGTTACTCGAGTTTAATGGTGTACGATAGTTCCGTCATGCCCGCAGCAAGCACCCATGGCGATCTGCTGCCATTGGACATGACCGGCCCGAACGGCGTCGGACAAATCACGCTGCTCGACGACGGCGCGTTCGACCTCGCCAATTCAATATACATAGCGTTAGGAGATAAAGTGGAAAAAATGCATATGTTACTCTCCTCCGACGAGAGCTACGTATTCACAACGATCGGTTCATGGATCGCCCAACTCGAAGAAGGCGAAGACGTGGCCGAGGCGGCGCGCCTCGCCGAGGAGGCGGCCGCC
>MDTE01104087.1_pt1 | contig 22122 bp, 18 predicted proteins | sample 811231 | NCBI WGS metagenome assembly MDTE01 (sample SAMN05326651, study PRJNA326480) | marine metagenome | isolation source: seawater | place: Indian Ocean: Red Sea | collected 2010 | reverse complement strand
TGAAGTCGTCCCACGTGACCAGCTAAGGGAACGTGTTGAAGAACTCGCACTCAAAATAGCTGAAAAACCACTGTTTGGACTGAAGATTACGAAAGAAGCCATTAATCAAACTCAAGATGCACAAGGCCTCTGGACTGCCCAACAGGCCGTGTTCATCATGCACACACTCGCCCATACCCATTGGCGTGAAGTCTCAGGTGCGGGTATCTATACTGGAGAAGGGGCTTCTACAGTACCTGGACGCAAGTAGCGGCTTCAGTCAAATATGCTAATTGAGCTCCTGGGCAAATTACGGATCCTACCTGTACTGGAGGAGCTGCTAGTTCATTACACCGGGTACTCTTTGCTATCTTGGTTACTTTCGCGTAATTACGGAATAAACTACATTCCAACATTACTTTTAACAACTATTGGTCAGAAGAGTGGACTCCGTAGGACGGTACCGCTATTTTTCTTTCGTAGCGGTGGCGCATATTTTGTGATCGGCTCTCGTGGGGGTGCACCCAATGATCCTAGCTGGATTCCTAACTTAAAATCCAAACCACGCGCATTAATACGTGTTAATCGCACAACCCACCGTGCATTTGCAGAATTTGTGGACGGAGATGAATATGACCGTCTATGGTCAATAGCGGTAAACGCTTACCCTCCATATGAAGAATATGCAGAACGGGCATCTCCTAGAAGAATATCTATTGTCCGTCTAAACATAACTTAATGAATATTTTGATCACTCTCGATTAAATAGAAAAGTAGCTGTTATCACAGGTAGCCTTTAATTTTTTAACGAGGCTGCAACCTTACCGCCCCATCAAGCCGTATTACTTCGCCATTCAACATCGCATTTTCAATAATATGGCTCGCAAGATCTGCGTATTCTTCTGGCTTACCTAAACGTTGCGGAAATGGAGTTACAGAAGCAAGTGCATCACGAGTAGCTTCAGGCAAACCCTCCATCATAGGTGTTAGGAAAAGACCGGGAGCTATTGTGCAATTCCTTATCCCATGACGTGCTAAATCTCTAGCAACCGTCAATGTAAGCCCAACCACGCCACCTTTTGATGCAGCATATGCTGCTTGCCCAATTTGTCCTTCAAAAGCTGCAACCGAAGCAGTATTAATTATTACTCCTCTTTCACCATTTTCATTTGGTTCATTCGAGGCCATTTTTGATGCTGCCAAACGAATAACGTTATACGTACCAATTAAATTAATCATAACTGTCCGTGTAAATTGATCCAGATCAGCAGGAACGTTATCCCTCCCTACCGTTCGATCCCCAGTCGCTATACCTGCACAATTTATTGCAACTTCAATTGACCCCAATTCTTCACAAACGGTATTAATAGCTTCTGCGGTTTTATCTGCACTGGTAACATCAGCATCTACAAACAGCCCCCCCTCAAGAGAATCAGCCAGATCCTGACCTTTAGAAATTGGTAAATCTAGAATAGCCACACGGGCACCTAAATTAGTCAATTTGTGAGCTGTTGCGGCACCTAAACCAGAACCGCCTCCTGTAATAAGTACATTCAATCCATTGATTTGCATAAAACTTCCATTCTTATAAGAGCGTATACAATATTACGTTATTTTTGCATGGTAAGCTTTTTCTCAGAAACAAAATATAAAGTTTCGATTTTGGTGCTTTATGGCAAAAAACTTTACGGTTTTAGAATTAGGTGACGGTTATAGCAGTGGATACTGTGGACGTTTGCTTGCAGGGACTGGTGCACATGTCGTAAAAGTTGAAAAGTTATCAGGAAGTCCTTTAAGAGAATCACAAGGAGACACTCCTTTTTCTGCACCCTTTGAGTATCTTGCAATGTACAAGAAATCGATCACACCAGAACTCGATCAATATGGACTTCCAAATTCCGAAATTCTAAATTCAGCGGACATAATAATTGAAGAATTTGACGGAAATCTTAAAAACGAACTTAAACGGCTCAATCAAATACAGAAGAAAAATTCTCACGCAATCATAGTCGTCTGTAGTCCTTTTGGATTAACCGGGCCCTATTCAAATTTTCGTTCATCTGACCTTATAAATTGGGCTATGAGTGGGTATGCATTTATCACAGGTGAACCTGAACGTACACCACTTCAAGGTGGCGGCCCCTGGTGTTCATATGTCGCAGGAACTACTGCTGCAATAGGCGCTCTTGCAGCAGCACGAGCCAATAGATTTTCAAAGCAATCAGAAATTGTAGATGCCTCTATTTTCGAGGCAATGGCTGCCTTACATCAATGGTCATTTGTGCTGCACACACACCAGGGTGTAGTAAAGCGGCGATCTGGCAACTATCACGCAGAGTCTCATCACCCTTTGGGATTATTGGCATGCAAAGATGGGTGGGTTGCAATAGCAGTTTCGTTAGCTCAACAGTGGGAAAATTTCTGTTTAGCGATTGAACAGCCAGAACTTTTAATTAATCCGAATTTTCGATCTGGTGGTTTGCGTTTCGATAACGCAGAAGAGTTAAATAAACTTATTACTCCATGGTTAAACCAACGAACGCAAGCTGAAATTGTCTCTCACTTACAAAAATGGTCTGTGCCAGCAAGTCCGGTGTTGAGCCTAGAAGAGACTTTAAAAGAACCTCAGTTACAACATCGTAATTTTTGGGTAGAAAGACAAGACCTCGGAAAAAATATTTACGCGCCTTCGCTCCCGGTAAGGATGCAAACTACGCCTAAAGGTTCTGCCGCAGCACCAAAACTAGGCGAACATAATTCACAAATTAAATCAATGATTGAAGTAAAGCAAAAATCTATCACAAACATTGAAAGTAAAGACCTGCCACTGACTGGTCTTAGAGTGCTTGAGCTTTCTATAGCTTGGGCTGGACCGCTGACAGGAAGGTTTCTCGCTGACTTAGGTGCTGACGTTATTCGTATTGAGCATCGAAACTCTCGGGGTATAGGAATACCTCCAGGTGGTTTTTCTGAGCTAGTAACAGAAAAAATGGGTAGGAAAGACTGGAAATGGGGTGAACTTGCTCCTCCAGATATACGATCGGGTATCTATCCAGATGCAGATCCAGGGAAGAAACCTTGGAATCGCCAAGGAACCCTAAACAAGATGCATAGAAATAAGCGTTCACTTTGTATTGATTTAAAAACGGAAGAAGGAAAAAAGATCTTTCGTGCACTTACAAAACAATCCGATATTGTTTTGAATAATTATCGACCACGAGCCATGGAACGACTTGGTTTCGATTACAAAAATTTAAAAGCTATCAATGACAAAATTATCTGTATGACAATGTCAGGATATGGTGCAACTGGTCCACTTAGAGACCACGCTTCCTTTGGGCCAATTTTAGAAGCTCATTCTGGGCTTGCAATGATGACCGGGTACGGAAATGGAACACCTATGAAATTGGGGGCAGCGTTTCCAGATGGCGTAGCTGGACTTGTGGGAGCATACGCTCTACTAGATGCACTACATGAACGTGAAACATCAGGAAAAGGACAGAATATCGATCTTTCACAACTGGAAACGTATCTCTCAATTGCTGGTGAAAAAATATTATCCTCTTCTTTCAACCAAAAAGCTCCTGCAGTAACAGGGAACAAATCACTAATATTTGCCCCTCAAGGACTCTATCCTTGTAAAGGTAATGATGATTGGATTGCATTAACCATCGAAAATAACCAGTCCTGGGAAAAATTGATCAATTTAATTGATAATCCGCAATTAAAAGATATCGCTCTACTCAATTTAAACGAACGGCACAAACAACATGACTTAATTGATAAAGAAATCTCACTATGGACTTCAACAAGAGATAAGTTTGAAATAATGCAGAAGCTTCAAAAAATAGAAATACCTGCTGGAGTAGTTATGAAAAACTCAGATCTGGTCAACAATGCCCATTTACGTGAGCGTAAATTTATTGTTCCCATTAATCAAACAGATGTTGGAATCCGCGAATTTCCAGGCTTTCCAATACATTTTAATAACATTCGAAATATTGAATTCCGGACAGCACCTGGTCTCGGTGCGCATAATCAAGAAATTATCGAAGACTTGCTAGGTTTCAATTCAGAAACGTATAAGGCACTAGTTGATAAAGAAATTATAGCTACTGAACCTGAACTTTCTCTTCGAAAAGAAAATGGTTAATTTTTGACGTAAGATATCCAAAAGAGGTGCCGTATGAAATTAGGAATAAGTATGGGCTATTCCGGTCCAACAATGGATTTTGATTTTGAGCGAATTCGACTTGCTGAAGCATTAGGATACGACACAGTTTGGACCGCAGAAGCCTATGGAAGCGATGCTGTTACACCCTTGGCATATTTAGCTGCAATAACAAAACATATCCGTTTAGGTACAAGTATTATGCAACTGGCTGCACGAACACCTGCATTAGCAGCAATGCAAGCTGGAACAATTGATGCTATGGCAGGAGAAGGACGTTTCATTGCAGGAGTTGGTGTATCAGGTCCACAAATTGTTGAAGGCTGGTACGGACAGCCTTGGGGAAAACCCTATTATCGGATTAGAGATTACGTTTCGATTATGAGAAAAGTATTCAAGCGAGAAGCACCAGTAGAGCACGAAGGTAAAGAAATTTCTTTGCCTTTTACAGGTGAAGGAGCACTAGGTATTGGGAAGCCTTTACGTTCGATTTTACATATGAACCCCAATATCCCTATTTGGCTAGGAACAGGAACCGAAACAAATGTAAAGCTCACTGCAGAAATTGCAGATGGTTGGCTTCCTTTAGGCTTCGTTCCAGGAGCAATGAAAACCTTTAAACCATGGCTAGAAGAGGGATTTGCTAGAGCTGGAAACGGAAAGGGATTCAGTAATTTTGAAATTCAAGGTTCTGTAAACGTAATAATTACTGACGACGTTGGTTCGGCATTAAATTCAATGAAACCAAATATTGCTTTATACACAGGTGGAATGGGTCATCGGACTAAAAACTTCCATAACGACACCATGATAAAACGAGGATATCCTGAAGCTGCAGCGCGAATCCAGGAACTTTTCCTCGCAGGACGTAAAGAAGAAGCAGCAGATGCAGTACCCGATGAATTTGTTGATGAAGGTGCTTTGATCGGACCTGTGGACAGGATTCGTGAAAGATTTACTGCGTGGCTGGATTCAGGTGCTACAGGATTGACGATAGGAACCCGAGGAGGAGACAGGCAACTTGAGACACTTGAATTAATGGCCAAAATTGCAGATATAGAGCCAAGAACCTAACTCTTGGAGTCTATATCTGCAGATTCTCCAGTTAACTTTGATGCTTCCTCTTCCGTTATTTTTCCCTCTGCGACTAATTGAGCTGCCTGTACATGTGAAAGCTCAGCACTTTTACGCTTATCAACATACAGTTTTCGCAAAGTAGCACTAAATCCAAACAATGCTATTAAGGCAACTACATATAAGATGGCAGTCACCGACAAGGTGGGACCAGGACCAAAAGCATCGGTGGCGATACCTATTGGTAAAATAGCGATTGGCCACACACTAATCGATAACATAGTTACGGACATGACACGACCACGCATCTCATTTGTAATAGACCGTTGGATTTCGGCTTGATTTGTTATTCCAAAAATAATTTCGCCCAAACCCACAATGCCCAACATGATAAGAGCAAAAATAATGTTTGATGTAGCAGCAAATGCAAACATTGAAACACCGGTTAGAAAACCGCCAAACATGAGTAAATAACCCTTATGTTTAATCCGATCAGCACTTGTCATTAAAAGTATCCCGATTAAACTACCGATCCCTAAAATCATCAAAAAATACCCAAGCCAGTCATCAGATAGACCATGCACCTCACGGACAAAAACAACCATCATTTGCTGCAATGGGAATGTAAACAGAGGCATTAGAAAATTAGCGAACAAAAGCAGAAAAACTAAACGATTGCCCAAAATATATTTCGCACCACCTTTTAAATCATCAACAAAACTTTTTGGCTTTTTATTTCCAACCATTCCATATTTAGGGAGGCGTAAATCACTAAGTGTCGCAATTCCAAAGAGAATAGTTGCTACTAGAAATGCAATTCCGGTATCGGCAAAACCTACTAAGATACCAGCAATTGCAGGACCAATTATCTGGGTAATTGTATTACCACCTGCATTCAAAGAGATCGCATTCGTAAGTTTTTGGGCAGGAACAAGAGCAGGAACAATTGCTTGGCGTGTCGGCATAATAAAAGAGAAGACCGCTGCAAAGATTGGTGATGTTACTAATAGATGCCAAAACTCGATCTCGTCGATTAATATCAAAAATGTAATTACTCCAAACAGTAACGTCGAGAGTGCTTCGCAAACAACCAAAAGGGTTTTTTTATTTACACGATCCGCAACAACGCCTCCCAGTGGTGCAGTAATCGGTAACACCACAATCGCAACAACTACCATGATCGACAATGAGAATGCAGAATCCGTAAGGTTAAAGACAACTATATTGCGCAATAGTATTTGCATCGCCATCCCTAAGAAAAATGCAAAACTACCGGCAAAAAATATTGTGAATTCACGCTCCTGGAAGGAAGTAACGGCATCAATAGCCCTACCTCGTAGTGGCGAAAACCTATTCTGCTTTGAGCTAAATGGCATTTATGTATTATGCGGGCTGCTCATACTTCATGCTCGAGTTAAAGTCACTTATGCGTCGTTTTAAACGTCCCAAAATATTTTATGGTTGGTGGATTGTTGGAAATGGCTTCATATTGCAATTACTTGCATCAAGTCTTTTCTTTAATTCAACGGGAGCTTATGCATCAGCACTACACGAAGCATACGGTTGGAGTAATACAAGCCTAAACTTAGGATTTTCATTAAACCGCGTTGAAAGCGGAGTCTTAGGACCTGTACAAGGTTGGGCTATAGATAAATTTGGGCCATCTATCATGATTCGTATTGGAGCAGTTCTTTTGGGTGGGGGATTGATTCTTTTTTCGCAAATTGATTCGTTATGGCAGTTTTATGTAGCTTATAGCCTTCTAGCGATTGGAGCAGGACTAGCAGGCTTTATGACTTTGACAGTAGCCGTTGTTAATTGGTTTAAAGCAAAAAGAGCACGTGCGATTGGTCTTATGCAAACTGGATTTGCGCTGGGAGGGATGTTTGCATTCCTGGTTGTGCTTTCAATTGACAATATAGGCTGGAGTAAAACGGTCCTAATAGCAGGAATTATCGTAATTATTATTGGACAAATCGTTGCAGGGTTTATATATCATAGGCCTGAAGACCGCGGGGATACCGTTGATGGTGAAATAGACGATACTTACGAGGCAACTGATGAGAATCAGGAATTTACAAGCAGTATCGATGACTCAGGTGACTTCACAACACGTGAAGCACTTCGTACACCTAGTTTTTGGTTTTTATCCCTCGGCCACGCAGCTAGCGTTTTAATAGTAGGTACAGTAATTGCAAACTTATATCTTCATGCAAGAGATGATTTGGGCTACTCGTATTGGGAGGTAGGAGTGATCTCCTTCATTATTTCAGTTTCCCAAGTTTTCGGTTTGGTTGGTGGTGGATATATCGGCGATAAGGTAAACAAAAGGGGATTGCTTGTTGTTTGCATGCTAGCTCATGTCCTTGGGCTTTTCTTACTTGCATTCGCAGGGGAACGATCACTTGTTTCATTTATCATTTTGCTCGCATTCGCCATTATTCATGGACTTGCATGGGGTGTTCGTCCTGCAGTAACTCAAGCACTTCGTGCAGATTATTTTGGACGGACAAACTTCGGAAAAATTATGGGATTCTCTTCAATGATTATTATGATTGGGATGACTCTAGGACCTTTAATCGCCGGTTTAATTTCAGATTGGCGTGGTGATTACAAAATAGCTTTTACAGTTATCGCTCTGATAGCACTTCTAGGAAGTATTTTCTTTTGGCTCGCAAAACCTCCAACGAAACCAGTATCGGCAACAACTTAAGCCAGAGAGGCATCAACATCCTCTTTAATCCTCGCTATACACCTTAGAAATCTCCTGAGCATAATGCGCATGTATAACGCTTCGCTTCATTTTCATAGTAGGTGTTAATTCACCATCAGCTTCCGTAAATTGCCGTGGTAAGACTACAAATTTCTTAATTTGATGCGATCTTGCAAATTGATGATTAATTGCTTCGATATGTTCTTCAATTTTGGAGTAGATCTCATCATCTGATAGATTTCCTGCAGCATCCTCATTTCTTGTAATTAATGCGATTAGATAAGGCATAGTATCGCCAACAAGACATACTTCCGAGACCAATGCATTAGCTTTGACGACATCTTCAATCAAGCTAGGCGTAACATTTTCACCACCGGCAGTAATAATAATTTCTTTCTTTCGACCAGTTATTTTAAGAAATCCATCTGTGTCTAACTCACCAATATCGCCTGTAGCCAACCACTCATTATTAAGAGCTTCATTTGTTGCTTCTTCATTCTCTGCATAACCAGCAAAAACATTTGGACCCTTAGCCATTATTTCACCATCATCAGCGATACGTAACTCAACTCCGGGGATCGCCCTTCCTACCGAACCAGGCTTTCGGGCATGCGGAAGACTAATGGTTAGGACCCCACTTGACTCCGTTTGTCCATATGCATCATTTAAAGGTATGTCTAAACCTGCAAAAAATGCTGCAACATCACTTGAAATTGGCGCAGCACCAGTAAATGCCATACGCAACCGATCAAAACCAAGAGGTACTTTGACTCGTTTTTTTAATAATATTTTTGCCAAAACGTACTGTAGACCTAAAAGAGGATCCCAAATTATCCCCTTGTCCTGCCACCTGTTCGCACGACGAGATACTGACATAGCCCACTGCACAAGTTTGAGTCGAATACCGGTTGCCTGTGACAATCTTACCGAAAGTGTTTCATGTACTTTCTCCCAAACACGAGGCACTCCGAAAAAAATTGTTGGGCGTGAAGTTTGTAAATTGGGTACTAAATTATCAAAGGATTCCGCAAAATAAACTGCATTCCCAGAAACTGCAGGTCCTAAAATTGTAAATACCTGCTCCGCAACATGCGAAAGCGGCAAATAGGAAATTGAACGATCTTCATTAGTAATACCAACATAATTAACTGCGGCTCTTGCAGTCCACTCAATATTTTTATGCGTTAAAACAACTGCTTTAGGAGGGCCAGTCGTACCAGATGTGTATATACGTTCAGCAGCAGAATCTGGATCCAGACTATTTAAAGAATTCTCGAAATCCAAACTCTTTACCTCTTCTTCTGCTCCCTTTGCAAGAAATGTATCCCAATCAAGCACTTCCTCTGGGGCAGAACCCTTCAACAAAACAACATGGGCTAACGTAGGCATTTCCTCGCGCACTTCTTTAATTTTTTCTAGATATTCAACATTTTCAACCAAAACCAAACGCGCCTGAGAGTGATTAATTATGTAAGCAATTTCTTCAGGCGAAGATGTTGAATACAGCCCCGTCGGTGTTGCTCCAATAGACATTGCAGCAACATGCAAGGTAACCCATTCAGTACAATTAAAACCTAATATTGCTATGGTTTCACCACTATTGATCCCCAATGAAAGTAGAGCCTTTCCAGCAGCAGAAATATTTTCTGCATACTGTGCCCAAGTAATTGGAGTCCAATCACCTTCAGTAAAAACATAATGAGCAGGAGAATCAGGAGTCTCTTTGGCCCAATCAAAAACTCTTTTTGGAATAGTAGACATATAGCACCCTTACAAACACTAGCATAAATCCCAACTCCTCAAATAGTCGTTTCCGATTTAGAATCTACTAGGAATTAATAAGGAGAGTTTATGACTACCGAGCTAACTGAAGAACTTGAAAACACGATTGCTGAACTTGCTATACGCCGGAAGTTGATGATCTATGCTCGAGGTATAGATAGATTGGACCCAGACCTCGTACGATCAGCCTTCCATCCCGATGCTGTATTGGTTTATGGCCAACCAGGAACGGTAGATTCTTTTGTTGAAAATATGAGCCAGGGACTATCTACCTATAGTCTCACGCAACACTTCATAGGAAATGTCATTATTGATGTGTCAGGAAACACAGCACGTAGTGAAGCCTATTGCCTAGCGCGGCATCGCAATCCAGCACAAAATGGTAAAGCTGAGAACGACTTTTTATGGGGGGGACGCTACGTAGATAAATTTGAAAAACGTGACGGAGAGTGGGCCATTACGCATAGAACTTGTGTGCATGATTACACAAGATTCGACGACGTTGGTGAAAAGTGGGAGGCAGCTTCAGCTTTCACGCAAGGTCAACATGATAAATCTGACATTGTTTTTAAGGATTAACTCAAAAAACAAGGTCGGATTTGTAAGTTGTAGCGTTTTTTAGTTGACACTCAATCTTTCAACTCTATGATGACGAACAGGCTATTAAATGATAGCCAAAACTGATCAGAAACAAGAAAAGGTGAACGATGCCTCCACGCAAAAAAAAGAAGCCACAAAATGTTGGGGAGCTTAGGGCTTCAGGATACAAAGTTTCCACTATTCGTGAAGAATTACGTAAAAACCTTATTACTAAGCTAAAAAGTGGAGACCGGTTATTTCCAAATATCTTTGGTTATGATGAAACTGTAATTCCGCAAATAACTAATGCTATTTTGGCGGGTCAAGATATTGTATTTTTAGGTGAAAGAGGACAGGCTAAATCAAGAATAATTCGTTCTCTTATAGATTTCTTAGATGAAGAGTATCCGGTACTTGCTGGATGTGAGATACCCGAGGATCCTTATGATCCGATCACAGTACAAGGAAAAAATTTAATTCTCGAGAATGGGGATGCTAGTGAAATCAGGTGGATGTCCCGAGATGAGAGATACAGTGAAAAACTTGCCACGCCCGATATAACCATTGCTGATTTAATTGGAGAAGTAGACCCAATAAAAGTTGCCGAAGGTCGTTATTTATCTGATGAATTAACTATTCACTATGGACTTATCCCACGAATTAACCACGGTATTTTTTGTATTAATGAATTACCTGATTTAGCAGAACGTATTCAAGTTGGATTACTTAACATAATGGAAGAACGGGATGTTCAAATTCGTGGGCATCGTGTACGCCTTCCTCTTGATGTTTTTGTGGTCGCAAGTGCAAACCCTGAAGATTACACGAATCGAGGACGGATAATCACCCCACTCAAAGATCGATATGGGGCCCAAGTTCGAACGCATTACCCGCAATCTGTTCAACATGAATTAGATATAGTTGAGTTAGAAAAACTTCCTGCACCAAAAGATTTCAAAGTGCATGTTCCGGCTTTTATGAATGAAATTATCATTGAAATTACTAAACAAGCACGTAAAAGTCCGGATGTAAACCAACGTTCAGGGGTCAGTGTAAGGACATCAATTGCAAATTATGAAAGTATCGTAGCAAATGCACTACGGCGTGCACTTAAGCACAAAGAAAAAGAGGTTGTTCCTCGTATATCGGACCTTCCATACATTATCCCGTCAACTAGCGGTAAGGTAGAGTTTGAAACTATAGAAGATGGCCAGGAAGAAGAAATTATTGCCAAATTAGTTGAAAATGCAACAGTTACAGTCTTCAATAGATTTTTTAATATTCCGGAACTTGAAGAGGTTGTTACCCGATTTCGATCCGGGGTTTCAATTGAAGTAGGCGAATCGATAGCAAGCAAAGAATATACAAAAATTGTGAAGCAGATCTCGGATCTAAAAGCACCTCTCGAAAAATTGGAAATGACTGGTTCTGGAAATGTTGCTTCCGCGGTAGAATTTATTTTTGAAGGATTACATTTAAACAAACGTTTAAATAAAGACCACGTAGGGTCAAAAATGCTTTATCGCACATGAGTTTAGAAATTGCAGTCTTACCAAATACTGGATACTTGCTTGAATCCGCGATCACTTGTTATACAGAAGCTTTTTCTCTTCCCCCTTACAGCGACCCTAACCGAGGGAAGGAAGTACTAGCCCGTTTACAAACCACACACAGACAAATTGCGGGTTTTAGAGCTTTCATCGCAGTGAAATCCAATGCTAAGGAAACAGCAGTAGGACTGTGTTACGGATACAAGAGTCAACCTGGACAATGGTGGCACGAAACCGTAAAAAAACAGTTAGATCAATCATTATTGCCAACATGGTTTGATACCGCATATGAATTGGTTGAACTTGCAGTACTTCCATCAGAACAAGGACAAGGTATCGGAACAGAACTTATTTCTACTTTACTAGCAAAGCGACCAGAACCTGGTTGTTTACTTAGTACACGCATTGATAGCCGAGCGTATCAACTATACGAAAGACTCGGTTTTTCGATTTTAGGTGAAATTAAATTCAATGATCTCAATGTACCCTACTACGTAATGGGAAAGGTTTTTTAGAACACTTCTTCCAAAGAACGCTTTCTCTATCTCGGTTACAATCAATCTATGGCAAATCAACTAGATACATCAGAGTTACGCAACTTACTCTCTGTTGCCGAAGAGGCCAGTAAAATAGCAGAAGATATTATTCTTCCGCTATACACAGAAGATATCAGCTTTCAACTTAAACCAGACCAGACTCCCGTCACAATAGCTGACCAAAAAGCCGAAGAGGCTATATGGAATTATTTACAGAAAGAAACACCAAATTATGCAGTTTTAGGTGAGGAATTAGGACAATCGGAAAAAATAAGCGCTCGTAAATGGGTAATAGATCCAATTGATGGAACAAAATCATTTATCCAAAAAGTTCCCTTATTTGGGACCTTAATATCACTTGAAATAGACGATTGTCCAGTCTTGGGAGTCATAGCCTGCCACGCTCTAAAAGAGACCGCAACAGCTGCTATTGGTTTAGGCACAGAGCTTAACAAGAGATCAGTCACTGTCACGGATAAAAAAAACATTGAGGATGCGATCGTACTAACAACCGACCCTAAAAGTTTTTATAACCGAACTAAAACAGGATTTTCTGAACTATTGAGAGCTCAACAATTTAGGTCTTGGGGAGATTGCTATGGATATTTAGCAGTTGCCTGTGGTCGTGCAGATATCATGATTGACGATGTTATTAATCCGTGGGATATATCAGCAGCCTCAATTATTGTTACTGAAGCTGGAGGAAAATTTAGTAGTTGGGATGGCGTAGACCTACTTGGAAAGGATGCTATTGCGACTAATGGGTTCTTACATACCGAACTATGTGAAATATTAAAGTAAACCTATGAAATTAATACTTTCTTAGGGTGAATTATCCCACCTTCTCTAAGTTCAACAATTCCGAGAAACTGCTTCTCTTCATCATAACAACGCATAATCTTGGAAGATTTTAAGTTTTTCGTATTACAAAAAATAGTCTGGCCACTGCTAATTTTCGTAGCTTCCTGCGCAGAAACAGTCAGAACCTCTAGATCCAAAATACCTGCATCCGGTTTCAACAGAATTTGGTTTAGTTGTTCCAATTTAATTAGTTCTTCAATTTCAGAAACGGTATGCGCATCTCTCAAAGTAAATCGGCCATTTTTGACCCTCTTTAACGAACTCAAATGCCCCCCTGTGGTTAACATCTTGCCAATATCGCGAGCTATACTGCGAATATATGTCCCAGATCCACAGGTCACCTTAATGGCTAACCGGTCAAAAGCTGTACGGGTTAAAGTTAAATTCTCGATATACACTTCCCTAGGTAACAAAAATGGTTTTTCCCCTGATCGAGCTACCGAATATGCTCGTTTTCCCGACACTTTAATCGCGCTATATGCTGGTGGAACTTGCTGAATGAATCCAGAAAATTTAGATGCTACTGAATCCAAATTGAGATCTATCTCCAAACCAGGAACATGACCCTTTTCAATTGGAACACCTTCGGAGTCATCAGTATCAGTCGTAATACCTAGTACTATTTCCCCTTCGTATGATTTTGATACTGGAACCATATACTCAACAAGTCGTGTAGTTCGGCCAAGGCAAAGTATCATAACTCCAGTAGCTGCTGGATCTAATGCACCTGTATGACCAATACGACGTTGCCCTGTAAGCCCTCTTAAGCGAGCCACCACATCATGACTAGTCCAGCCAATCTCTTTATTTACTACGAGGACCCCGGTTAAATCTGTATCTTTTATCTCTCTTACCCTTCCCCATCTTCATCAACCTGCTTATCTTCAATACTGTGCAATGTTTCAGAAATCCTTATTCCTCGCGCAATTGAATCATCATGTCTAAATACCAGTCTTGGTGTCCTTTTTATACTTAAACGTCTGTATAACTCACGTTCCAGCCAATGAGTCGCGCGGTCAAGTCCTGCAAGTGACTCCTTACGTTCTTCATCGCTCCCTAGATGAGATACATAGACAGTGGCATAACTGAAATCAGCAGCAACCAAAACCTCTGTAATCGATAACATCCCTTGCGATACGCCAGGATCTTTAAGGGACCGTTGAATAATTTCACTCAACTCCCCACGTAACAGCTCATTAACACGGCTTACTCGGCGGTTATTCACAAGAACCTACCTACCTCTTGGATGTTTTAAGCAAAAGACTACTTATTTCTTTTTATATTTTACATGCCATTAGATATAGATACCCTGAATACTACGGAACTTACCTCGGTTTCTCGTCTTAGCAGATTAGCGCCTTTGATTCGGAGGAGGACGTTCACCATGCCTGTCCAAATTTTGTCCACGAGGAAGCTCTTCACTAAATTCACCGTTTAAACATCTGCTGATATATGGATATTCCTTCGTTATGAAGTACATATACTGCCCATTAACTATTGCTCCATTACACCTATCAAGCTCTCCGGATCCTTCGATATAAACCCAATCCGATGTGTAGGTACCGTCAGGCTGGGTTCCAGTTAAATCAAATAGAGAATTAACGATCGGCAAACTTAAAGAGCAATTCACCCCAGTTCTAAGGCTAGTAGACAATACATAACTAGTTTTGTAGGCAGTGGACTTTGAGTAATAAATCAAGAAACCATCAGCGGCAAAACCAACATGTACTAGATCTTCAGCTTGAGAGTATGAATTAACAAGTAGATCTGAGACCCCATGGTAATGATATTCGCCCGATGGTTGTACATGAGCATTATTGAAATCCATACCTAAGTCAAAAGACTCCTGTAGTCCTTCCACTCGAAAACTTTCCCCACTTGCACAGTTAACCGTCTCTGCTGTACCAGGCTCGAACTTGACTCCATTTAATGCCACTCCTGGCATCCTCACTGAAACTGCATTTCCAACATATATCGGAACAGTTGTGTACACGTATGTTTTATTTTGGACAGAAATTGTATGGGGATTGCCATCATTAGGAAATGAACCAGTTTCATGATCTGGCAATGCATTAGTAACTATAGTTCTAGTCAATTCTGTCACTGTAACAGTGATTTCAGTCCCAAAAACAGAATCTATAACTGAATATGTACCTAGATAGTCTCCATTTCCATGTACAACTTCATTCTCAGTTCCGATAGCTACCTCGGTAGCTGTTTCAGTAGCTGTTTCGGTAGCTGCTTCAGTGGCTGCTTCGGTAGCTGCTTCAGTGGCTGCTTCGGTAGCTGCTTCAGTGGCTGTTTCGGTAGCTGCTTCAGTGGCTGTTTCGGTAACTGCTTCAGTGGCTGTTTCGGTAGCTGCTTCAGTGGCTGTTTCGGTAGCTGCTTTAGTGGCTGTTTCGGTAACTGCTTCAGTGGCTGCTTCAGAGACTGTTCCTATTACTGAATTTTCAGATAGATGTTTCTCGTTACATGCGGTGACTGCAACTAACATTCCAAACAGCACAATACTGCAAATAAATCTTTTCTTTACCAATTTCACTTAAGCAGACCTACAGGAGTTTTCTAAAATCACGCCGTGTTTTAAGAACTCTGTAAACAGTACAGGAAACCCGTCTAATTGGTACGTTCCTGATGATAAAATTCAATCTTGTCATTTTCTTCCCAACTACTATAGCCCTTCAAAATAACACCACACTCAAAACCCTCAGCAACTTCTCTAACATCATCTTGGAATCTTCGTAAGCCTTCACATTCACTATCGATTATCTCATTGCCTTCGCGTAAAACTCGTGCACGCGCATTCCTTGCAAGTGTTCCTTCTAATACATAGCAACCAGCGATCTGACCTACTTTACTTGACCTGAAAACTTTTCGAACTTCCGCTAAGCCATCCACAACATTCTTGTAAATAGGATCGTACAAGCCTTGAAGAGCTTGCTCTACGCTTTCTAACAATTGGTAAATAATTGTGTAGTTTCTAATCTCAACTGATTCAGCATCAGCTTTTTTTAGAGCAGTGGGTTCAGAAGTAACATTAAAAGCCAGAATGATCGCTCCTGAGGCCTCAGCTAGCATTACGTCTGAGTCATTTACTCCTCCAGTTGCAACATGTATAAACTTCGGCTTTACTTCAGATGTCTTAAAGCTCTCTATTGCACCTTTAATAGCTTCCGCACTACCTTCGACATCAGCCTTGAGAATAAGTAATAATTCTTTAACTACACTCGTGCCTTGTTCATTGTATAAAGTATCTAACGAAATTCCTGTTCTTAATCCAGAAGATTCAAGTCTCTTTTTTTCCTCTTCGGCTTTTTGCCTTGCATGACGATCATCTTCTTCTGCTTCAATACGTTCACCAACAGTTGGAACACTCTCAAGTCCTAAAATACGTAATGGCCTTGATGGACCACCTTCCTTAACAGGTTCCCCATGATCATCAAAGAGGGCTTTTATTTTTCCACTAATTGGGCCAGCAACAACAGCATCACCTAAGCGCAAAGTGCCGGTTTTCACAAGTACCGTTGCTATTGGGCCACGACGCTGATCAAGCTCTGCTTCTACAACTACACCAATAGCACTTCTCTGTGGATTTGCCTTTAATTCTTCTATCTCTGCCACCAGCATAATTGCATCTAATAAAGCAGTTAACCCATCTCCTGTGGTTGCTGAAACAGGAATAAACAAAACATCCCCACCAAAATCTTCAACTACAACGTTGTGTTCTGTTAATTCTCGCTTTACGCGCTCAGGATCTGCTTCAGGCAAATCCATCTTATTAGCGGCTATTATCAATGGAACCTCAGCAGCACGTACGTGATTAATTGCTTCTACTGTTTGTGGCATTACCCCGTCATTAGCCGCAACCACAATAACTGCAATATCTGTAATTTGTGCGCCACGTGCTCGCATAGCTGTAAATGCCGCATGCCCAGGCGTATCAAGAAAGGTCATCGGCAATGAATTGTGTTCAATTTGATAGGCACCTATATGCTGCGTAATACCTCCAAATTCACTTTCAGCAACATCCGTTTTTCGAATTGCATCAAGCAAACTTGTTTTCCCATGATCCACATGGCCTAAGATAGTAATTATCGGAGGGCGCACTTCTAATTGCTCATCAGTATCATCGTCAGCATGAACATCGAAACCAGTAGAAACTAACTGACTATCGTTCGAAGATGCTGCAACTTCCACCTCTAAATCAGCAGCAACCAATGCAGCAGTTTCAAAACTTATGGCATCATTTAGAGAAGCCATAATCCCATGGGTCATCAAACGTTTTATAACCTCTACTGGACTGACATCTAGCAAATCCCCAAGCTCATTTACAGTCAGGATTTCAGGTAAGACTAAAGGTGGAGTAGTTTGGCTACTTGTCATTTATCCTACCTTTGTCTCAATTAGTTCCAATTTTTTAATTTGCTCATTTAAAAAATCTTCAATGTTAGCAGTAGAATTAAGCCGTAAGCCTTTTTCAATAATGCCAGCATCACGCGCACGTTGCATACATACACTGGCCTTATGCAAATAGGCACTTCTACCATCCACACCTTTGTGAGTACTTGTGAACCCAACCTCACCATCAATCCACTGCAACCGGAATAAATCAGATTTGTTAGCAGTTGAATGACAACCTAAACAAGTCCGCTGTGGTTCAATTCGTAATTTTTCTTTGCTCAAGCCATGCTCCTTAATGAATACGACCTGAATACTCAAAATCTTCGTCTTCATCAAACTCATCGTCTTCATATCTTCTAGGTGCACGACGTTTTTTCTTCTTTTGATCGTCATCCTCAGTACTTCGTTCTGGCAAAACATCTTCGGCAAAACGAATAGCTGTAAGTCCTTCTTCTTCGTTTATAGTGACCGGAACCTCATATTCTTCATTTTCATCCTCCGCTTCCTCTCCATATGCTTCAGATTCTCGAGTTTCTTCATCCGGAACTTCCATCTGAGACAACATTGCATTAAAGTCCTGCTCCTCTTCGACTGGACTCTCTATATCTGAACCACTTAAAACTTCTTCTTTAACTGGTTCAGGTGCAACAGGAATTGGGGCTGGCCCTGGCTTTGCAGCCTCACGTTCCAACAATTCATCACGAACTTTTAAGATATCTAGATCTGGCTCAATCCCTTCCGGAAGTTGTGGATACGGTTCAAATGGAGAAGGGGCTTCTCCTATTTCGGAAGTACTCTCATCTGCCCTTGCAACGCCAGCCTCACTGCTGATATTTATCCAATAACCTGTCAGCTTTGCCGCTAATCTTCCATTCTGACCTTCACGCCCTATAGCTAGAGAAACCATCGAATCAGGCACCACTACTGTTGAACGATAATCATCTTCTGTATTTACTCCGGTTACCTGAACTGGACTCAATGCATTCGATATAAAAACTGAAGGGTCCTTGTCCCATTTAACGATATCTATTCTCTCGCCACCCAATTCATTCACAATATTCTGGATACGTGAACTACGGACACCTACACAAGCTCCGATAGGATCTATGCTAGTTATTCGGGAATGTACCGCCACTTTACTTCTATGCCCTGCTTCACGCGCAATTGAGATAATCTCCACTCGCCCCTGAGAAACTTCTGGCACTTCGACTTCAAAAAGACGTCGTATTAATGAACGGTGAGAACGACTTACGACAATCTGTGGACCTTTTGTAGCTTTGTTAACTTCTAATAACACTACTTTTATTCTTTGACCTTGACGCAAATGTTCATTTCTGACTTGTTCATGATTAGGTAAAACCGCCTCCGTACCACGCCCAATTTCAACAATTGTCTGACGTGGTTCAATTCGTTGAACAGTTCCAAGAACCAAATCGCCTTCTTTATCTATATATTCTTCATAAATAGCATCGCGTTCGGCTTCTCTAAGCCTTTGTAACACAACCTGTTTAACTGTCTGTGCAGCAACACGACTTTCATTGTCAGGAAGCTGAAACCTAATAACTTCACCTAACTTCGCATCAGTTTTATATTGCTGAGCCTCATCTAAGGCCATTTCTAAATTTTCGTCCTCAACTTCAGGAACAATCGTCTTTTCATAGAAAGCATTAATGGCACCATTTGCTGGATCTAAAGTAACTTGAACAGACGGGCCACTCTCGCCCTCCGACCTATACGACGAAGCAATTGCCGACTCTACAGCAGAAAATACAACGTCACGTGCCAGGTTTTTTTCAGCAGCTAATTGCCTTATTGCCAGTAAGCGTGCTGAACCTTCTTCAGATTCTCTCGCCATCAATGTCCCCTTATAAAAGAAAGGTGGGCACCACCGCCCACCTTTCGAATCAAACTGACTATATCACGTTACGGCGTTCCGCTCACCGTTAGCACATGGCCTGTCACCCAAGAAGACGCTTCAGATGCAAGATATACTGCAGCCGCGCCAAAATCCTCTTCACGGCCAAGCCTTTTCAAAGGGTTCGCTTCTCGTATCCGTTCAAAACCTTCGTCACCCCATGTAGCAGCATCTTCAAAATCTTCAGTCCTTACTGCTCCCGGAGCTATTCCATTTACACGAATATTAAAGGGAGCCATCTCTAACGCTAGTGTTTTCGTGAGATGGTTTAATCCAGCCTTTGATGCTGTATATGGTCCATTTGTTGGAGAGCCAGCAGATGAACCACCAACAGAGGTGACATTTATTATGCATCCACCATTCTCACGCATAAATGGCCATACTGCTTTTGCACACATCCAAGGAGATTTTAAGTTTAATGACGTAGTCGTATCCCATGATTCTTCAGTCGTTTTTACCAAAAAATTGACCTTTTGCTCTTGCAAGCCTCCAGCGTTATTAACCCAAATGTCAATTTGGCCAAATTCATCAATGACAGATTTAACCAACGCTTCAACTTGTGCGTTGTCACGAACATCAGTTGGAAGTGCCAACGATTTTCGTCCACGCTCTTCTATTTCCTGGGCCGTTGCTTCAATTGGACCAGGACGACGTCCTGCTAGGGCAACATCACAACCAGCCTCAGCTAATCCAAGGGCAATACCTCGCCCAATGCCACCACCACCACCAGTCACAACTGCTTTCTTTCCTTCAAGTTTAAATAGATCAAGAATTGTCATAAGTAAGTCCTCGGTTTAATACTTCGTGTCTATGATAGTACTAGTACATGCACACTACACTCTATAAAAATACCTTATTCAAAAAATAAAAGAGATTGCCTGATACAATCATTCATGAACTTCACGCGGGAGTAGCTCAGTGGTAGAGCGCCTGCCTTCCAAGCAGGATGTCGCGAGTTCGACCCTCGTCTCCCGCTCCAAACTCAATTCCTTATATATTTCCAGCTTTCTTAGTTTGCTCTAGCGATGTTTTGGCGTACTATTGGCGAGATATATTTCGAAATAAATCTTTCACGTGGAGGATAGGATATGAGCGAAAATTATTGGCAAAGGCTACGTTCTGGAAAACTTAACAGACGTCGCTTTTTAGCAGGCACAGGAATCGCAGCCGCTGGAACAGCAGCAATACTTGCTGGTTGTAGCGACGATGATGATTCATCTGCTGCCGCACCTGCAGCTACCGAAGCAGCCGCAGCAGCTACCGAAGCAGCCGCAAAGGCTACCGAAGCAGCAGCAGCTACTGAAGCAGCCGCAAAAGAAGACCGTTCACGCTATGGTGGAACACTTCGACTTTGGAAAGACCAAGAAGATGTAGGGCTTGACCCAGCAGTTTTCCACGGTCCTAACAATGAAGTAGTTAACTATTGCTTTACAAACGGATTAACTTACCAGGTTACAAAGAATGAGTTCGGCCTTGATGGTCTTTCTGCCATGGAGCAGATTGATGCTACATCAACGGTGTGGACTCTTCGTGAAGGTATGACGTTTAACAATGGTGACCCAGTCACTGCTGAAGACTATGCATACTCAATCAGGCGAGTAAAAGAGATTTATGATGAGCGACAGTCTCATGCAACGGGAAACCTTTTCAATTATATGGATACCGTTGAAGCGATTGACGACTTCACTGTAAAAGAAACATATACGGTACCAGTACCAAACCCACCTCTACATAGGTGGCGTCAGTATTTCGGTATGGTTAATAAAGCTGTTATTGAAGCAGAGCCACTTCCTGAAGGATCTGCTCTCCACGATGGCCAGAATTATCCAGCTGGAATGTCCGGTGGTGCGTATCTTCTCGATAAAAGGGATGCAACAGGAACTTCCTTGGTTGTTAATCCTGATTATTTCCGTCATGAGAACCCAGGACCAAGTTCAAGCTTTAACGTTGATCGTCCTTATATTGACCAAATTGACACACGTATCCTTGCTGATGCAGCTTCCAGAAAAGCTGCTTTCATTGCAGGTGAGCTTGATGTCTATGGAACAATGGACTTCTACGATGCTGAAGAACTCGGTGCATATGACCACATTAATATCTTAGAAGCTCCAACCGCAGCCGTAGCAATCTATGGCTTCGACAATGAGCAGTTCTATGACAACAGAGCACGCCGCGCTATCCGCGCAGCTATGGATTTCGATGGTTTCCGCGCAAGCTTCTGGCCAAATGGCTCGAACTTGCAGGCTCCGATCGATATTCGTATCAAAGCCTATCAGGGTCTTACCCAGCAAGATTTGGCTAAGTGGTACGTTTATGATCCTACTGATGCTAAAGCACTTTGGGATGCATACGTAAGTGATGCAGATCCTGATGATGTAATGACAGAAATTGTTTTCCTTGCTATTGCAGAAAGCGGCGGAGTTCCAATCGCAGAGTTTGGTGTACAGGGCATTAAGAGTGTCCTCGGCATCGATTCTTCGGTAGAAACCAATGACTTTGCAACTTGGGCAGCTCGTGCAAATGCACGTGCAGAAGGTACCGGCCTCAAAGATTACCAGATT